>Ga0187893_10000066_pt1 | contig 220998 bp, 223 predicted proteins | sample MA1701074metaG_FD_139574 | JGI IMG/M metagenome (GOLD analysis project Ga0187893, IMG submission 139574) | White microbial mat communities from a basaltic lava cave in the Kipuka Kanohina Cave System on the Island of Hawaii, USA - MA170107-4 metaG ...
CTCATAACGGCGAGTTGCTAGGGAGGAACGCATGAGCACAATCGATGCCGAAGAACCGGCAGCGCCGAAAGAAAAGTCCGTGCTGGGAAAGGCATGGGAAGCCGCAAGAAACGGCGCCATAGGCGGCGCGGTGATCGGCGCGCTGACCATGAGATTCCAGAACGTCGCCGTATTCGGTCTCGTCTGCGGCATACTGGGCGGCGGCGCTTCGCTCTATAATTCGTGGCGCGCGCGATCGAAATCGCCGTCCCCGTCCCCTGAATAGGGACATAACTTTAACAACGGAAAAACCCGCCTTGATGGCGGGTTTTTTATTTAATCCTCCCCCTCCCATGAAATGGGAGGGGGAGTTAGAGGGGGAGGGCGGGTTGAAGCTGCGCGCGTAAATTTTCCCTCCCCGCTTTATCCCTCCTCCCGCTACGCAGGAGGGGGGAAATAATTTATTGCATGGAGATTTGAGAGGATGAATGACCGGACAAGCGGATTTCCCCCTGTTCCTCGCGCTGTGGAACCGCAAGCAGGAAATGGATACGCCCGCGCTGCACTTCCGCATGGCCTGCTGGCTGGAGGCCGCATGGCGGGAAAAACGCACCCGCCTTCTGCTCCAGGCCTTCCGCAGCAGCGGCAAGAGCACGGTCGCGGGCCTGTTCGCGGCGTGGCTTTTATATCGGCATCCGGATTTGCGTATCCTTGTTCTGGCGGCGGACCTCGCGCTCGCCCGCAAGATGGTGCGCAACGTTAAAAGGATCGTCGAACGCCATCCGCTCACGCTTCACCTGAAACCGCAACGCGCCGACCAGTGGGGAGCGGACAGGTTCACCGTGAACCGCGCTCTGGAACTGCGCGACCCGTCGATGCTGGCAAGGGGCGTAAGCGCGAACATCACGGGCAGCCGCGCCGATATAATAATTTGCGACGATGTGGAAGTGCCCAATACCTGCGATACGGCGGGAAAACGCGCCGACCTGCGCGAGCGCCTTGCCGAAACCGGCTACGTTCTGGCCCCCGGCGGCACGCAGCTTTATATCGGCACGCCGCACACCTGGTACACGATTTACGCGGATGCGCCGCGCGTGGAAATAGGGGAGCAGAGCCCGTTCCTCGCGGGATACGAGCGCTTCACCCTGCCGGTGATCGATGCAAAAGGCCGCAGCGCATGGCCGGAACGCTTTGCGCCGCAGGATATAGAGCGAATCCGGCGCAGCACCGGGCCGAACAAATTTTCATCGCAGATGATGCTGACGCCCGTCAATATCGCCGAAGGCCGCCTTGATCCCGCCGCCTTCCGCAGGTATGAGGCCGGGCTCGCATATATAAAAGAAATAAACCTGCTGCAGATCGGGGATCGCAAAATAATCTCCGCGAGCGCATGGTGGGACCCCGCTCTCGGAGGAAGTAACGGCGACGGCAGCGTTCTGGCGGTTATTTATACAGATGAAGCAGGTTGCTTCTGGCTGCACCGTATCGAGTACCTGAGGTCCGGTAATGGAGAACTGGACGAGGCAACGCATCAGTGCCGCATCGTCGCGCAGTTGGCAAAGGAGCTTTACCTGCCCTCGGTCGCCATCGAAACCAACGGCATCGGCCGGTTGCTGCCGAACATCCTGCGCCGCGAACTTGCGCAGGCCCATGCGCCCTGCGCCGTGCTTGAAATCAGCAACTCGCGGCCCAAGGACATCCGCATTCTCGAAGCCTTCGACACCGTGCTCGCCGCCCGCATGCTCCATGTCCACGCCTCGGTCTACGCAACGCCCTTCATGGCCGAAATGCAGGAATGGCGGCCCGGCGCGAAAGGCGGGCGGGATGACGGCCTCGACGCCGTGGCGGGCGCCCTCTCGCAGGAGCCGGTGCGGCTGAAACGCTATTATGCGGGCAACCGCCAGAGTTGGCAGGGCGGGGGAAAAATTCATCAGGCGAAGACGGATTTTGATATTGACATATGATGAAAAATTATATTATGGTAAAAAACTTTTAAAAAAGGACAGGAAATGCCGCAATTTACCCAAGACCAGCTACGCGTCTTTTGCGACGAGGAAGCCGACCAGGAAACCATTCTCAGGCTCTGCATGACGCTGGAAAATCTGGATGAGCGGGCGGTTGCGCTGGCCGACGAACTTTATAAATTTTGCACTTATACCGCCGAGCAGCGGGTAGGCCTGCCTGTCAGGGATACTCAGGAGCAGGCGGACCGCGTTTTATATACAAGCGCCGAATACTTTCTTTCCGTGCTGAAAAACGCCGCCGCCGTCATGGGCGGAAATTTTCCTTACGGCGCGATTAATGACAGGCTGCGGAAAATGCAGATGAAAGTTCTTGCGCCGGAAAATCCGCAAACGGCCCCCGTTTGCGGCCTTCACTAACCACGGATAATTCTGAAACGCATCAAACCTCCCGGACGGGAGGTTTTTTTATGGGAGACGATCATGGAATTTCTTGAAACCGGCCTTGCCTGGTGGATCACCGTTTTCGATCTGCCGGCGATGGCCGGGCTGTTCGCCTTTATCTGGCGCACACGCCGCGAATCCGAACAGGGCCAGCGCCGCCTGCGCGACATTATCGACACGCGCAACAGCCAGCTTCGCGACGCGCTCGCGTCATTCAAACTGGAGGTCGCGAAAAACTACGCCTCGATCTCCGACATGCGCGACCTCGAAGACCGCCTCGTCGGCCATCTGCTGCGTATCGAGGCAAAGCTGGACACGACGGCGATGAAGACGGAGGCGTTAAGGGCAGAGAAAAATTTCAAAAACTAATTTAACCGCCAAGGCGCAAAGACGCCAAGGAATCAAGTTCTTGGCGTCTTTGCGCCTTGGCGGTTTAAATGAAAGAGAAAAAGACATGAAAAAACTAAAACCTGTTCAAAAAGAACAACTGAAAGAAAATATTATCTTCCAGCGCGAACTCGAAGCCGATGTCCTCGCCCGCACTATCTGGGGCGAAGCGCGCGGCGAAGGCTCCGCCGGGATGATGGCTGTGGCGAACGTCGTCATGAACCGCGTCAAGCGCGGCGGCTGGTGGGGAAGCAGCGTAATCGAGGTCTGCCAGAAACCGTTCCAGTTCAGTTGCTGGAATAAGGACGATCCGAACCGCCGCGCCGTCATGGCAATCGATGGAGGCGACATTCACTTCGCCACCGCCCTGCGCATCGCAAGACGCGCGGTGCACGGCGTTCTGCCCGATATGACTGAAGGCGCCGACCATTACCACGCCGCCGGGGTCTACCCGGAATGGAGCAGAGGCGAACGCCCTGTCGCCGTGATTGGCTCTCACATATTTTATCGTCTGAAGAACATTTGAAACTAACCGCCAAGACGCCAAGGCGCCAAGATTCCAGAAAACTTGGCGCCTTGGCGTCTTGGCGGTTAAAAAACAAAAGGAGACTCACATGCTTGAATCGCTTATTGCCTTTACAACCAATCCCGCCTTCCTTGAAATTCTGCGGCAATGGCTGCTCGCTCTCACCTCTGTCGTAACCGCCGCAAGCGCCATCACCGCGCTCACGCCGACGAAGAAGGACGACAAAATCAGGACATGTATATTGTCCGTCCTCAACTTCCTCGCCCTCAATATCGGCAACGCGGGCAGCCGGGATAAAGAAAATGATTGAAGCCGCAATCTTTTCGCTCCTGCTCGCCCTGCTGGCGGGGGCATGGATCACGTATGGCAAATGGCGCGAACGCGCCCGGTCCGCCGGAAAACGCAACGAAGCCAACAGGAAAGCCCATGACATACAAAGCCGCGTTGCTATTGATCCCGCTTATCGCGAGCGGGTGCGCCGCTTTTTCGACGGGACCTGATTTCTGCGCAATATATAGGCCCGTTCCAACCCTTCATTGCGGATCGGATTACCAGCAGATGAGCGTCGACCAGAACAACGCGGTTTATCTTGATTTCTGCAAGGGGGGTTAGGAAACGGCGCTCAGTCCCAGCCTGTGAATCCTGTGCTCGCGCCAGATCACATAAAGGCCGGAGCCGATAATGATGGCCGCCCCCGCCATCGTTGTGGCGTTCGGGGCATCGTGAAACAGGATATAGCCGAACAGCACGCCCCAGATCATCTGGATATAGTTGAACGGCATAACCACCGCCGTTTCCGAAGCGCGCGAAATTCCCATCGAGCAGGTCATCAGCGCCGCGAGCAGCAGCGGCCCCACGGCAAGGAAAAGCAATAGATCGGCCGCCTCCGGCATTTTGAAACCGGGAATCATCAGCGGCGCGTTGAGGGCGATATTCCAGAGCGCCGGGTAGAGCGCGAAAAGCGGCAGGATTTTTTCTCCGCTCATCTTGCGCAGGATCAGGCTGTTGGCGCACACGAAAAGAACGCACCCGAACGCGTATAAAATCCCGGTGTTATACGTGTTGAATTGCGGCCCCGCGAGAATGATGACGCCGCCAAAGCCGATGCAGATCGCGCTCAGCCGGTGCCAGCCGATTTTCTCCTTCAGCAGCAGGTGCGACAGCAGAGACACCAGCAGCGGCGCAAGAAAATTGATCCCGTAAAAATCCGCAAGCGGAATAAGCGCAAGGGAATGGACGACGCAAAACGCCGTCGCCGCAACGCAAAAGCCGCGCACCATATGCCATTTGAAATGGGGCGTTATGAATCCGCGCATCCCGTGGGCCGCGATGATCCATAGCGCGGAAATCAGCAGCGTGGGAATGGAAACAAGAGCAATGACTTCCGAAACCGGGTAATCCTGCGACAGCCACTTGGATGCCGTATCGGTCAGTGAAAACGCGGTCCAGCCGAAAACGCACAGGCCGATGGCGGCAAGATTCTTTCTGAAAAGCGGGACGGATGAACTCATAAGGTCATCCGTTCACCAGGAAGTGAACATAAATCGCGGCGGCGTATGAAAGGGCGATGACCGGCGTCCATTTGAGGTGCGAAAAAAAGGTGTATTGCCCGCGCGCAACGCCCATCAACGCAACGCCGGCGGCGGAGCCGATGGACAAAAGGCTGCCGCCGACGCCGGTCGTCAGCGTGATAAGCAGCCATTCGAACTGGTTCATCTCCGGGTCCATCGTCAAAACCGCGAACATGATGGGAATGTTGTCCACCACGGCCGAAAGAAGGCCCATGGCGATGTTGGCGCTGTTCGCCCCCCACCCCTCGTACAGCGTTGCCGAGGTCAGTTCCATGTAACCAAGGAAAGACAGGCCGTTGACGCTGAAAATGATCCCGAAAAAGAACAACAGCGTGTCCCACTCGGCGCTGGCCACCAGCTCAAGCACGTCGAATTTTTCATCGCGCGGCTCGGTCGTCTGGAGATAGTAGGCCGTAAACAGCAGCAGGGACAGCCCCGCCATCATGCCCATGAAAGGAGGCAGGCCGAGAAACTGCTCAAGGCTGACCGCCAGCGCGATGGTGAACAGGCCCAGAAAAACGATGAATATGCCGCCGCGTTTGATATGCTCCTGCTCTTTCAGCGCCGGGGGGCTGTCCTTTGGCACGAACGGGGTCATAATCAGCGCGGGAATAAGAAAACACGCGACCGACGGCAGAAAGAGCGCGAAAAAGCCGAAAAACTCGACTTTCTCCGCCTGCCAGACCATCAGCGTCGTAATGTCGCCAAAGGGCGAGAACGCGCCGCCCGCGTTCGCCGCGCTGACGATATTGATGCAGGCAAGAGGAATGAACTTCGCGTTGCCGTTGCCGAGCGCCATCGCGACGGCCCCCATGACCAGCGCGGTTGTCAGGTTGTCGGCGATCGGCGAAATGAAGAAGGCGAGAATGCCGGTGATCCAGAAAAGCTGCCGCAGCGAGAACCCGGCCTGCACCAGCCGCGACCGCAGCGCGCCGAACACATTGCGGTCCTGCAGCGCGCTTATATATGTCATTGCCGCCAGCAGGAACATCAGCAGGCTGCTGTATTCCTCCAGCCCGTGATTGACGGCCTTATGCAGGACATCGTGGCCGACGCCGGAATCCTTCGCGATCAGCCCTATGGTGACCCAGATAATTGCCGCCCCCAGCAATACCGGCTTTGACTTCCGCAGATGGACCTTTTCCTCGAAAAACACGGCGATGTACGAAGCGACAAAAACGACCACCGCGAGGATCGCCGCGGGATGCGTGGTCAGCCCCGGCATCTCGACGAAGTCCGCCGCCATGGCTTGCAGCGACAGCAAAAATGCGGCCATTGCCGCGATTATGGACAAAAGTAAAACCATTTTTCGATGATGGCAGATAGCACCTCAAAGTCAATGAAAACAGGAAAAGCCGCCCGTTGATAACATGGATTCAAAAACAGGGAATTAGCATATATAATGCTCTCTCGTTGTAGCGTAGCGGCAATTAGGGGGACTTATAGTATGAAGAACAAAACGGCGATCACAGTGGCGCGGGGCGACGGCATCGGCCCGGAGATTATGGACGCGACGCTGCGCATTCTCGATGAAGCGGGCGCGGCGCTCGATTTCGAGGAGATCAAGGTCGGCAAGGAAGTTTATGAAAAAGGAATCAAAAGCGGCATCCCCGATGACGCCTGGGAGTCGCTGCGCCGGACAAAAGTTCTGTTGAAAGGCCCGATCACCACGCCGCAGGGCGGCGGTTATAAAAGCCTTAACGTCACCATCCGCAAGACCATCGGCTTGTTCGCGAACGTGCGTCCCTGTATTTCTTACGCGCCGTATGTCGAAACCAAGCACCCGAATATGGACATCGTCATCATCCGCGAGAACGAGGAAGACCTCTACGGCGGCATCGAATACCGCGAGAGCCCGGAAGTGATGGCTTCCATTAAACTGATCTCGCGCCCCGGCACCGAGCGCATCGTGCGCTACGCTTTCGCCTTCGCCGAAGCCTATGGCCGCAAGAAAGTTACTTGCATGACCAAGGACAACATCATGAAGCTGACCGACGGGCTGTTTCATAAAATCTTCGATGAAATCGGCAAGGAATATCCGCATATCGAGCAGAACCACATGATTATCGACATCGGCACCGCAAAGGTCGCGGCGGCGCCGCACCTGTTCGACGTCATCGTCACGCCGAATCTTTACGGCGACATCATTTCCGACGTCGCCGCCGAAATCACCGGCTCGGTCGGTCTGGGCGGTTCAAGCAATATCGGCGTCAACTGCGCGATGTTCGAGGCCATTCACGGCTCCGCCCCCGACATCGCGGGCAAAGGTATCGCGAATCCGTCGGGCGTACTGCTCGGCGCGGTCATGATGCTGGTGCATATCGGCCAGGGCGAGGCCGCCGCGCGCGTGCATAACGCGTGGCTGCGCACGATCGAGGACGGCATGCATACCGGCGATATTTACCGCAAGGATCTGAGCCGCGAGAAAGTCGATACCAAGGGCTTCACCAAGGCTGTCATCGACCGCCTCGGCCAGGTGCCGGAAAAATTCAAGCCCGCGAATTATAACGGCGTTGCGGCGGGCGGCATCGAGATTCCGCACCTCACGCCCTACAAGGATGAGGAAAAAAAGCGCGTCGGCGTCGATATCGGCCTGAATTTCGACGGCACGGCGGAAATGCTCGCCGCGAAAGTCCTGCCCTGCGCCGGTGAAAATCTGGAATTGCAGCATATCTCCAACCGCGGCGTGAAAGTCTGGCCCAACGGCCAGCCGGACACGTTCTGCTCCGACAACTGGCAGCTCCGCTTTATCAGCAAGGACGGCGGCAACGTGCGCACCTCGCAGGTCATCACCCTCATCAACCGCCTGAACAAGGCCGACATGAACTTCACAAGGGCCGTGATGCTGCATACTTTCGATGGGAAGCCGGGATTCAGCGCGTCGCAGGGGGAGTAAAATATAGTTTTTTCAAATATTTAAGCCATTATTAATTCATACATGAATTAATAATAGCTTTTTTAATGCATAAATGAATTATTCTGTGATATATTTAATTCATAAATGAATTAAATAGAAGTGCCATGAAAAAAAGAAACCGCAGACTCCCCTCTGTGACCCAGCTTAAAATGGGTCCTATTTTTCGTCTGCTAAGTCAGCGGCGGGAACAACTAGGTATGAGCGATTACCACATAGCGCAGCGTAGCGGGGTATCCCAGCCGACAGTGCACAGGATTTTATCCGGGCAAAATCCACAAGCGAGTTTCGAAAATGTTATGGCCATCGCACTTTCTATGGGGATCACACTAGAAGCAAAATCAGTTACGAGTGTCGGAGAACTTCGCGAAAGTCGGGCTAAATGGAAAGCGGAGAAAATCGCCAATATGACGCAGGCAACTTCTGCTTTAGAAGGGCAAGGATTTGACCCATTCGCTCGCTTGAATATTGTGGCGCGAATTAAACAGAAGCTTCTGGCAGGTCCCGCGAAGGATCTGTGGTCGGAGTGATCCATGAAATGGATAGTTAGACCGGGTGAAACGCCGCTAGACGATGTGTCTGGGTTAAAGGTCAGATTGGCAAATCCAACTCGTGAGCAGATAGAATTGTTTGAGGCAGAAAATATAGCTCGGGCTCAAGAGAAATATTTTGGAAGACGTATCACGAAACGTAGCGCCCCCTTCGATCTCCCATGGCTCAAAAAACTCCACCGCGAAATGTTCGGCGACGTTTGGCGCTGGGCGGGCGAATTCAGGACAACCAATGTCTCCATCGGCGTCGACAAGCATCATATCCAGATGCAGCTTCTACAACTGCTAAACGATCTTCACGCATGGCCGGAAATGAAAATGGACTGGGTGGAGCAGGCGGCGCGGCTGCACCACAGGGCTGTTCTGATCCATCCTTTCATCAACGGCAATGGGCGCTGGGCGCGCATGCTGTCCAATTTATGGCTGCGGCGGCACAGGCGGCCCGTCATCATGTGGCCCGTCACCGATCAGCCCGAAAGCCCCATCCGGCAGGATTATCTCGCAGCGTTGAAAAAGGCCGACGGCATGGAATATGAACCGCTGATCGCGCTGCACCGGGATTATGCGTCGCAGGGCGAGTAACCCTCACGGCGGCAGCGGCGGCGGGAGAGGAAGCCGGAGCATCTGCCGCGCGAGCGCCGCATGCACTTCCTTCGCGAACATCTCTCCCTGCCGGAAGGCGTCCTGTTCTGACGGATGGCTGCGATAAACGGGTTTTCCGCTCCGGAACTAAGGCTTTGCCTGGGAACGATTAAACGCGGCCGCCTCGCGGATGAAAGCTTCCTGCTCGCCGTAAGCCAGTTTTTCTTCGCTGTCGCTTTCATACAGGCTGGCGATACAAGAACTTTCTGCGGGGCCGAAATAAAGGGAGGCCCGTCTTATTCTGGCGTCGTTATAAAGCGGGTGGGCGGGGGGAATGTCTCCGTTATTAAGATCCAGCGCGATCTGGTGCGACACGATATGCACGGATTCATGATAGGCAAGAATAAGGGCCCTTCTATGTGTCTGGCTTCCCAGAACTTTCTTGCTGAATTTGACTGCCGCGCCGGTGCGCTGGATTCCGTCTTCGCGCTTGCTGATTTGCAATAGTGAACGGGCATACGGGCGGGCATGGTTTTGATCGTCGAGGAGCGAAATTATCCGGTTTTCGCCTTTGACGAGGCTGTGTATCTCCACGCTGCGCTTCATGAATTCATTGAGCAGAGAAAGCTTCGCCTGCTCGCTCAGGGTATTCCACGGCGGCGCCACGGAAAAAATCGGTTTGCTATTCAACGATTGGATCAGGCTGCGCCGCCTGCCCTCGAAATGATTCGCCATTTCATTTGAGTATTGCAGCGTTGCGGATATGCCGGTCAGGATGCCGGTCTCTTCCGGGAATTTTTCCTCATCCACCACGAAATCGTCCTGGGCGTAAGGGCTGGGGCGCTTGTAATCGTTTTGATGGGCAAGATAAGTAACCGCCCGCTGCAGATAGCCGGCCGCCTGAAAACGGGTCGTCAGGGAAAGGGCGGAAGGTTCAAACTCCTTCAGGGCGGCAACGATCCGGCCATGCAAAGCGGGGTCGAAATCATCGCCCCCCGCTCCCGCGCGGATCAGTTTTTGCAGCTCCCGTTCCCTCATCTGCTCTTGCCTGTGTTCCCGTAATCGGTTATTTTACAGATAAACTACAACAGGGAGACGGAAATGACAAGCGAACAAAATATCGTACCCGTAGCATTTGCGCGGCGACGGCATCGGCCCGGAGATCATGGATGCGGTGCTGCGGATCATAAAGGCCGCCGGCGCGCGGATCGGGCTCAGGAAAGTCGTCGTCGGCAAGAAGGCTTATCAAGGCCGAATTCTATATCGCCGATATCGGCATCGCCCGCACCCGGCGGGCGCGCGAGGGATTTCGACGTTGCCGTCATGCAGAATTTGTATGGCGATATCGCCTCCGACGTGGTCGGAGAAGCGCTGGGCTCCGTTGGCATCAGCGGCTCTGCGAATATCGGCTGGTCAGTTACGCAGTCAGCGGCGGCGCTTTCAGCCTTTCCCGGTACACGCCGCCCGCGCGGGTTCCGGAATTCGTCATGACCGGCCTCGATATTGACGCCGCTTTCACCGGCGATCCGGAAGTTTTGGCGCAGGCCGTGCAGCCTCTGTTGCCGCGGGACGCAAAACTCAAGGAAATCATAAATGTGCGCAACGACAGGATATGGCCGGAAACGGCGTCCCCTTTTTACAGCGACTGCGTGACGTTGCGCATTGAGTTCGATAACGCGAATGAGCGCCCCGAGCAGGAGAAAAAAGCCGCCGCCGCGAAGATGCTTTCCGATTTCACCGCGGCATCCGCCGTTAACTGGACCGGAACGCGCGCGCTGACCCGCGTCCGTCTTCCGGCCGGGGAACTCGGGATGAACAATTACCGCTGATTACAGGCGAAGGTCGATAAAAACGGCTTTCGCTTTTTCATACGCCTTGCCAAGGCCGATCCTGTCCATCGCCCGCGCGAAGGCGCTTTTTGCGTAGCCGGCAAGAAACGCTTCATGCGCCGGGTGGGTTATATTTTCTTCGGGATCGGCATTGTAGGCGCTTTTGATGAGCGCCGTTCCATAGGCGAAATATTTGTGGCGGGAGAGAAGTTTCTTCGCGTCCTCCGCCATCGGGTGCGCCTCCGGCATCTGCCCAAGATGCGCGGCGATGGCAAGTTGCATGCACATTGAATGAATCTGCTCATGCACCGCCGCCTTGGCGGCTGTCTCAAAAGAGGCGCGGGAATAAATATTCAGGGGCGGAATGGTCAGGCTGTAAATGTAAGAGGATCTGGCCTCGACAAATCCCGCAATCGCAAGGCCCGACTGGAAACGGACGGGAGAAGGCAGGAAATCGATTGCGCCCTTGCAGAATATTCCGCATTGCAGTTTAACGATGTCTTCGAGAATTACTTTTTTATGGGCTAATGAAAGTCCCGGCCATGCCCGTTGCACATCTTTGTAGGGAAAGATTTTTTCCAGCTCGCCGCCCAGTTCCTTCGCCCGCCCGGCCGCCCACTGGCTCATGTAATCCGACAGCCTGAAAGATTCCAGCAGCCTGATGATCTGCCGGATTTCCCGCTCGAACGGCGGCTCGTAAACATGGGCAAACCGCGTTTTCGGGTTCCAGTAAAAAATTCTTTTTTCTTCGGCCTCCCTGTAAACGGCGTCCGTGAAATGCTGCAAGAGTTTGCTGCGCTGGTCATAGGGCAATGCGCCGATGTCCTGCTGTTCAAGTTCGGCAAGCATGCGCTCAAGCCGCTCGGGCCTCTTGGCCCGTTCGCCGAACGCAGTTCTGATCGTTTTTACCGTTTTCATCGTTTCGGCCCCAGGAGCAGGGATAACACGACGCCGGCGCCAAGAGCAAGCAATCCGGCCGCTCCCGGCCGCGGCGGCGGGAAAGCGGACTCTATTGTATTTTGGGCGGCATAGGAATCGCGTTCGTGCGGCATCTCCCGGTAGGCAAGGCCGTATCGGGGAGGAAGACAGGCCTGGTGGCGGAAGATATTGTACAGCATTTCCGCATCCTCCTTGTATGGCGAGTCGGAAAGAATGCCGCCGGTGTGATGGGCGTGTCCCAAAGCCATCTGCATATAATGCTGCTGCTCGTGCGCCATCGTGCCGAGCGCCTTCCCCAGGCCGCTGAGTACGCTTTGCCGGTTGAGAATGTTTATAAAATAAGTGGAAGGGGGTTCCTCGACCACGCAGACGGTTTCCGCGAGGATGTCCCCGGAATAATCGAACCACGCAACGGAAGCGGGATCGAACCGCACCCCGCCGGTCGATTGCAGCGACGCATGGACTCTCTGGAATTTTTCAAGGAAATCCTGCTGACCGGGCAGGGCCACCCTGTTCCATTTGTGGCAGAGCCTTCGGAAATTCGGCAGGTTGTGAAGCTTGACAAGCTGATCCATGGTTTTCCGCTGCAGGGCTTTATAAGCGTCGGAAAAATCCATGGAGCGGGCAAGCCGGACGATCAGGTCATATTCGCGCGGAAAGGCCTTCTCCATGGCGGACTGCTCCGCGTCCGCGGGACACCCGGTTTCTATGATGTGCCTTAATATAGAGATCGCCTTGCACTTATGTTCGACGCTAAGGAAAGGCAGTGTGTCCTCGATCTCATCGAGAACGGGCCGATAGTCCATTTGGTCTCTCCCTGTTCTTTTCTTTTTTTATTATTTATGCGTGAAGGATTGCGAATGGGGAAGGAAGAAAATTCCTGCCTCAGGCATGCGCCGCCTTCACCGTATTCATCAGCAAACACGCAATCGTCATTGGCCCGACGCCGCCGGGGACCGGGGTGATCGCGCCCGCGGCTTTGGCCGCTTCTTCAAAATCGACATCGCCGGTCAGCTTGCCGTCATCGCCCCGGTTGATGCCGACATCGATCACAACAGCGCCGGGTTTGATCCAGTCGCCTTTTACCATCTTCGCGCGCCCCACGGCGGCGACGAGAATATCCGCCTGCCGGCACACGCCCGGCAAATCGCGCGTTTTGGAATGGCACTGCGTCACGGTGCAGTTCTCCGCGAGCAGCAATTGTCCCATCGGCTTGCCGAACAGCAGCGAGCGGCCTATGACCACGGCATGAAGCCCGGTCAGGTCTTTTTGAATCTCCTTAATCAGCAGCAGGCTCCCCTGCGGCGTACACGGCGTCATCCCCGGCAGCCCCGCCATCAGCCTTCCCGCGTTGAGCGGGTGCAGCCCGTCGACGTCCTTGTCCGGGTCGATTTCATTGATAAGCGCGCTGCTGTCCAGATGACCGGGCAGCGGCAACTGCATCAGGATACCGTGCACCAGCGGGTTGACGTTGAGGTTCCTGATGACGTGCCGCACTTCCTGCTGCGTGGAAGTTGCCGCCATTTTATGCTCGTAACTCTCGATCCCCGCCTGTTCGCAGGCCTTGATCTTGTTGCGCACATAAACCTGGCTCGCGGGATCATCGCCGACCAGAATGACCGCAAGGCCGGGTTTGGTTCCGCTCTTTTTGATCTCTTCGGCAAGGCCCGTCCGCAGCCTTTCCGCTACCGCCTTGCCGTCGATGATCCGTGCCTGCGTCATGAATGGTCCTTCCGGTTCAATACATCAGTCTGACAACGAGATTCCGGGCGAGATATATCCCGAAAATCACGATAATCGGCGTGATGTCTATGCCGCCCAGCGGGGGAATGACCTTGCGGATCGGCTTGTAAACCGGCTCGGTCGCTTTTTCCAGCATCCTGACGATGTTCGCCGCCTGCGGATTGCGGGTATTGATGACCTCGAAGGCGATCAGCCAGCTGATGACCACGCTGGTAATAATGATCCAGAAATAGACCTCCAGCGCGAATAAAAGTAAATTTGCTATTAAATCCATGTTCTTAACCCTGTTGAATTGCTTTGAACCAGACTGGATTCCTAGCATAATGGCAACAGCCTGTTAACGGAAATATGCCATCATTAGGAAATAAAGGGCATTAAAAGCAAGGCGTTATGTTAGAACTGGACACAATAGCAACGGGATTGCTTGTTCTGGCTGCGGGCGGCGCGGTTCAGTGCGGCGTGCCCAAGGCCCCGCATATCAGCGTCACGCCGTCATCCGCCCCCATCCAGTATGAATTTTCCCTTTCGGCGCAGGAGCTTAGCCGCTTCCAGACCGGCACCGTCAGCCCCTATGCCCCCGGCGCGGACACCACGACCGGCGGCCTGCGCCACGACCAGCCGGCGGTAAAAACCGAGGTGCGCTGGGGCCTGATGAAATACGATGACCGGCAGATCGCCTGCCTCTGGTATGAGGCCATCAACGTAAAGATCGACCTGAGCCCCAAGATCTACATCGCCAAAGAGCATGCAAACAGCCAGGTTTGCCGCCAGGCGATCATCGCCCATGAGATAAAGCATGTCGATGTCGACCGCGCCGTCATTAATAATTACGCGATGAGCATAGGAACGGCCGTCAAGCAGGCCGTCGACGGGATTGGCGCAATGGGCCCGTATAACTACCATGAGCTTGAAAATGTGCAGAAAGAGCTCGTGGGGCATATCGAGTCGGCGGTGGATTCAAGGAAATTCCTGCTGGTTCAGGAAATGTCGCGCCGGCAGGGGCAGGTCGATACCCTGGAGGAATATGAACGCGTGAGCAAAATGTGCGAGGAGAGTAAGCGATGAGTGTGACAAAAATAAAAATGCTGGCCCTGCTGGCGGCGGCGTTGTTGTTTACGGCCCAGCCCGCGATGGCTCAGAGCGGCTCGGCGGGCAGCGTCGACATCAAGGAATGCCCGCAATACGACCCGCCGACGATCACCGTGGTGCAGATGAGCGGCCGCCTTTACCAGAGCCAGACGAAAACCGCGTTCCAGCTCGCCCGGGAAAAAGCCGTGAAATACGGCCATAAAATGCCGATGCGTCAGGGAAGTATCGGCGAATCCACGCTGAGGCCTGAAATAAAGCTCAAGCTTGAAGCCTTTCCGGAGATCGGCTGTATCGTAATCAAGGACATTAATGTCCAGGTGTTCCTCGACCACAACATGGAATTCGCATCGGAACATGCGACCGGCTCCTGCATGCAGGGGGAGTTCTTCAATCTTGAAATGGAACTGCGCCAGCAGGACGAGGAAATCGTTAACAATGACATCCTGAACATGCGCCACGTTCTGCGGCAGGACATAGGCACCAACTACGTCTACGGCCCCGTCAAGGGCGTCAACCTCGATGCGGCCAAGATTGAAAAGACGAAGGAGATCGAGGCGCTGATCGCAGGCCGCATCAAGGGCCTTGACGATAAGATCGGCAAGATTCGCCAGGAAAGCGACCTCGTGGAATTCTACGACGAAATTGAGAAGGAATGCTCCGGCGGCGTGGTGAGCAAGAAGAAAAAGAGCGCGGCTAGGTCAGCTCAATAAAGATTAATAAAAAAACCGCCCGGGTTCATTAATGACCGTCAAAACCTTGACGGCCATCAATTAACGATATGTAAAAATTTATTTCCATTCCTCTGGAGAGTTTGCTAGTCTGCGCCAATCTTACGTAAAGAGAGGCGCAAAATGCGCGCGATTGCAAAACTTCTGGGTTTGCTGGCCCTCATAATGTTTTTGCCGGCCCAGGCGAATGGTTGCGACCAGGCGCCGTACCCGGTCGTGCGCATCAGAGTCGCGGAAACCCCCGCCGAATTCGACCTGACCCGCTCGGTGCAGGAACTGAGCCGGATGCCGGTCGGCGCGCCCTCGCCGTACCCGTCTCATTACCACACGGAAGTGGGCGGCGTGATGAACGGGGAAATCGCCCTCGACCACAAGGAAACCTTCGGCGGCGCGCAGGCAGGGGACAAGGCCTGCGTCATGCTCAAGCAAATCGAGATAACGCTCACCATCAGCCCGACGATCTATATCGCCAGCGATTTTCAGGACCAGACCTGCTGGTTCAGGGAGATTTTCGAGCATGAATCAAAACATGTCGAAACCGACCGCGCCCTGATAAAAAAATATCAGGCCCGCATTACCGACGGCCTGAACATGATGCTGATGATGCCCTCGGACTATGCTTCCGGCTGGATCGAAACGTCAGCCGTCGAAGGCGCGCAGTACGATATGCAGGCCGGCATCGAAAATGCGCTGGAAGTGCTGTTCAATACCATGATGCGCGAACGCGCCGAAATGCAGCGGGAAGTGGACTCGGTTCACGAATATAACCGCATCGCCCGCGCCTGCCGGGCTTCGTCCTGAGCTTATCCCCCGCTGGGGCTGCCCGGCTCTCCCTTTTTTGTCTGCTCCATGTCCCGCAGCATCTTGTCGCGGTACGGCGCGTTTTCCGGCGCGATCTTGAGCGCCTTCTCGAAATGCTCAAGCGCCCGCGACTGGCTGTTCTCCAGCAGGATTTCGGACAGCGCGGCGGCGTAATGCGCGGCGCCAAGCTTGAGGCGGATCTTTTCCGACCCCGGATCTTTTGTGAGCGCGGCGCCCAGCGTGGCGATGGCTGTATCAAGGCGCCCGTTCTGAAGCTGAATCACGCCAAGTTCGAACATCAATGCCGCATCGTCCGGTTTCTCCGCAAGCTGCCGCATCAGCGCCATTTCTTTTTTGACAGCCGCGCGCTGCTCGAACGCGGGACCGGAGGTCTGGAAAAGCGCGGGCATGGAAGGGATGTCAGGCGAGCCGCGCCACAGGTAAATCCCCATGGCCGAGAGCGTCATAATGGCGAGCAGTGCCCATCCCTGCATCTGCCGCGCAGGGCCGCCCAGCATCATTGGCGCGAGCAAAATGACGATGACGATAACCGTCATAATCGCGGCGGGAATCATCACCATCATGATCGCGCCCTCCTGATAACCCGCAGGCACATAAGCCCGCCGCCCAGAAGAACGATCACCGGCGCAAGCCACAGCGCCCATGTATGCGCCATGAACGGCGGCTTCATCAGCACGAAATCGCCGTAGCGGGAGTGAATGTAATCGACGATATCCCGGTCGCTTTTGCCTTTGCCGATTTCCTCGCGCACAAGGCGGCGCAGGTCGGAAGCGATGTCCGCGTTCGAATCCGCGATGCTCTGGTTCTGGCACACCGTGCAGCGCAGCTCTTTATATATCGTCTGCGCCCGCGCTTCCTGCACCGGGTCGGCCATGCGTTCAGCCGGGCGGACTTCAGCGAAGCCGGAAAAAGAAACTAAAACCACAGATGCACACAGATACACATAGATCAAGAATCTTATAATCTGTGTTAATCTGTGTGCATCTGTGGTTAAAAAAAACTTCACTTCAAATATCTCCGCGCTTCCTCGATATCTTCCTCCATCATCGGCCCGTCGTGGCGGTAGATGATGACGTTGTTCGCATCGATGCCGAAGGTAGTAGGGACGCCGTAAACCCCGAACGCTATCGCCGCCGATCCGTCCATGTCGCTGCCGGTCCTGATATAGGGATTGCCAAGCCGCGCGAGGAACTTGTCGCGCTCCGCCGGGGGATTGTTATAGGCGATGCCGTAAATTTTCGCTTCGCTCGATAATTGTTTCAGCAGCGGATGCTCCGCTTCGCAGGGGATGCACCAGCTCGCGAAAAAATTAATCAGCGCGGGGCCCTGAATATCCGTATGCGCCATGCCCTCGATCGAAAACGCAGGCACAGCCTGTCCATTGACCGGGCTTTCAATTTCAAGCGGGTCCTTGCCGCTCAGCATGTAGGAAGCGGCGATGATTGCGAAAACAAAAAAAACAATGGCGGGAAGGGTCTGCAAAAATTTTCTCATGGCTTCCTTCCTCCCGCCAGCGCCATGCCGCCGCCGAGCGCGATAAAGGCGAAGCCCAGCCACAGCAAGCCGATTAGCGGGTGCGTTTTCGCATTGACCACCCACGCCTCGCCGTCGCGGTCGCCGAGCGTGACGTAAAGGTCGCCGCCCGGCATCGTGCGGATCGCGGCTTCAGACGTGTTTTTCTCGGCCACCGGGTAAAACCGCTTTTCCGGCGCAAGGGAAAAACTCTCGCCGCCCCGCGTGTCGCGGGCCTCGATATCGGCGCGCAATGCGCTGTAATTGGGGCCGAAGGCGGGCGTAACATTTTCAAGCGTCAGTTCGTAATAACCGACGCTCATCTTCTGTCCCGGCCTGAGCATTTCGGCGCTCTCCTTAACCCAGAGGCCGCTCGCCGCCATGCCGAAGATGGCAACGCCAAGCCCAAGATGCGCGGCGCTCATGCCCCACTGGCGCAGGGGAACAAGGCGCGTAAAACGCTGCCGCGCTTCCCACAATGTTCCAAGTGCAAGCCAGCTCCCGAGTCCCATCCCGAGCGCGGAAAAAAACATATGGCTGCGCGCCATGATCGCGGCAAGAATTGCAATCCCCATGGCCGTCCCCGCCACGATCTTCAGGCGTCCGGCCAGCGTTGCGATCTCGACCTTTTTCCACGGAATGAACGGGCCGATAGCCATGAGGAAGACGAGCGGCACGGCCAGCGGCACAAACGTTGCGTGAAAGAACGGCGGCCCGACTGAAATCTGTCCCGCATCGAGCGTGGCAAGAATTAAGGGATAGAGTGTCCCTATAAGCACCGTCGCCGCCATCGTGGTCAGGAAAAGATTATTGAGAATGAGAGCGCTCTCCCGGCTGACCGGGCTGAAGGCAGCAATGCCCTCAAGCCGTGAAGCGCGCCACGCGTAAAGAACGAGCGCGCCGCCGGTATAAAGCGAGAGCAGGATGAGAATAAAAATCCCGCGCATCGGATCGACCGCGAACGCGTGCACGGATGTCAGCACTCCCGAACGCACAAGGAACGTGCCAAGCATCGACAGGCTGAAAGTGAAAATGCACAGCAGAACCGTCCAGCGCTTGAGCGCTTCGCGCTTTTCCAGCACGATGACGGAATGCAGCAGCGCCGTCCCCGCCAGCCACGGCATAAGCGAGGCGTTCTCGACCGGGTCCCAGAACCACCAGCCGCCCCAGCCAAGCTCGTAATACGCCCAGAACGAGCCGAGCGCGATCCCGCAAGAAAGCGCGGTCCAGGCGAGCATGATCCACGGCCGCACCGATGCCGCCCAATCCTTGTCCATCGTTCCGTTCCACAACGCGGAAACCGCGAACGCGAAGGCAACCGAAAACCCGACATAGCCCATATATAAAAGAGGAGGGTGAATGGCGAGCGAGGGATCCTGCAGCACCGGGTTGAGATCCATCCCGTCGAACGGCGGCGGGTCGATGCGCTCGAACGGGCTGGACGCGAACAGCGTGTAGGCGATGAAGCCTAGACTCAAAAGGCCCATGATCTGTAGCACTTTTATTCCCTCTCCCCTCGGGGAGAGGGTTAGGGTGAGGGGGATATCACCGCTTTCTGCATTATTGGTCCCCCTCACCCCATCCCTCTCCCCGGCGGGGAGAGGGGGTTTAAGCGCAACCAGCGCCCCGAACAGCGACAGCATCAGCAGCCACAGCAGCATCGATCCTTCATGATTGCCCCACACCCCGGCGATCTTGTAAACAAGCGGCTTGAGCGTATGGCTGTTCGCGGCCACGTTCACCACCGTAAAGTCGGAAGTCACATACGAATACATCAGCGCAAGAAACGCGATCAGGCATAGCCCGAACTGCAAAAATGCCGCCTGCCGCGAAAGCAGCGGATGCGCCTGCGCCGTCGCGACGAACAGGGCGAGGATAAGCGCGAAATGTCCAAGCTCGGGTATCATCGTTTTTTCACCGCGAAGACGCGAAGGCGCGAAGAAAATAAACGCGCCGCAGGCGTAACAAAAAATTTCACCGCCAAGACGCCAGGACGCCAAGATAGCGAAGAAAACTTGGCGTCTTTGCGTCTTGGCGGTTTAAAAATTTTCTCTCCGCTTCGCGGACAAATAACTTCGCGCCTTCGCGTATCCGCGGTAAAAATCTTATTTATGTTCATCCGTGTCCATCCGTGGTTTAAGCGCCTTCGCCACTTCCGGCGGCATATAATTCTCATCGTGTTTGGCGAGAAGCTGCGTCGCCACGAACACGCCCTCATCGTTCATCTGCCCGGTGGCGACGATCCCCTGCCCCTCGTGGAACAGGTTGGGCGGAATGCCGTCATAGGTAACGGGAATGTCATTTAAATTGTCGGTGACGGTGAATTTGACCGTCTTTCCCTGCCGCTCGACCGTGCCGTAAACGACAAGCCCGCCGAGGCGGAACGGGCGCGCGGGCGCGATAAACCGGACGTCATCGCCGACAATGTCGGACGGCGTATAAAAAAACGTGACGGTATCGCGCAACGCAAACAACGTCAGCCCCGCCGCCATGACGGCGCCGGCGAGCACGAGAAGGACGGCATAGATGCGCTGCTGCTTACGGGTCATTTTTTACCTTTGCTCCCCCTCCCTGAGGGAGGGGGCAGGGAGAGGGTTTACGATGTTGAAAATAACCCACCACCGTAAACCCCCACCCTGACCCTCCCCCTCAGGGGGAGGGGAATTTATGTTTATTCGTGTTCATTCGTGGTCAAAAGCGATTCTTCCGCTTCCTTCAATCTTACTTTTTTCCAAAAGCTCGCGCCGATCATCGCCAGAATAATCCCAAGCGTGATCCCGTAAGCGGACCACACATAAGCGGCATAACCGGCCATGTCGAAATACTCAGCCATTCGCCCGCCTCACCCGCAGCGTTTCAATGCGCCGCGCCGCGATTTCATTGTCGATGCGCACAATCGCGAGCGCGATGAACAACCCGAGATAGGCCGCCGCCATCACCAGCAGCGGCACAAGCATGGAAGAGTCCAGCGACGGCTCCGCGATCTTGGCAAGGCTGGTAATGCTCGCGGGCTGGTGCAGCGTGTTCCACCAGTCGACCGAAAACTTGATGATGGGCAGGTTGATAAGCCCGATCAGTGACAGCCACGAAGCCGCCATCAGCCCCTTGTCGCGGTCATCGTAAGCGTCGGCGAGCGCGATCACGCCTGTATAAAGGAACAGCAGGATCAGAACCGACGTCAGCCGCGCATCCCACACCCACCACGTCCCCCATGTCGGCTCGCCCCAGATGGAGCCTGTAATCAGGCAGATCGCCGTAAACCCCGCGCCGACCGGCGCGATGGCGCGGATATAAAGCCCCGCCAGCAGATGCTTCCAGATGATCATCCCGACCGCCGCCATGCCCATGCTGCTATAGGCCAGCATCGCCATCCACGCGGCGGGCACATGAATATACATGATGCGCACCGTTTCCGACTGCTGGTAATCCGGCGGCGAGGCGATCAGCGCAAGATAAAGCCCCCACGCGAAAAAGAGCGCGCTGGCAACCCCCGCCGCCCACAAAACCGGGCGGCTGATTTTCTCAAAGCGTTTCGGGTTGGCGTAATGGAACACGGTTATCCTTTCAACTGCCATTTCAGTATCGCCCCCGTCACCAGCGGCGCGGCGGGCAGCGCGAAGGCCAGCAGCGCCCAGAGCAGCAGCAGCGGCGTCGTGGCGCTTTCGCCGCCCCGCGCGCAGTCGATGGCGCTCGCGCAGAAGATCAGCACAGGAATATAAAGCGGCACGATCAGTAAAGCCAGCAAAACGCTGCCCTGTTTCGCGCCCAGCGTCAGCGCGGCTCCCAGCGCCCCGGCAACCCCGAATAGCACCGTAGCTGGAATAAGCGCCCCGGTTATGTAACCGGAATAACCGGTCAGGCCCAGCATGACCGAAAGGGCAGGGGCGATCAGCACCAGCGGCATCCCCGTCAGCAGCCAGTGCGAGAGCATCCGCCCCGCGACGAACAGCGCGAGCGGCTCCGGCGAAAGGACCAGCGCATCGAGCGTGCCGTCGCGCCGGTCGTCCTCGAAAAAACGGTCGAGCGGCAGCAGCGCGGAAAACAGCGCGGCGACGCTCAAGAGCCCCGGCGCGGCCAGTGTCAGCAATTGCGCTTCCGTGCCGATAGCAAGCGGGAACAGCACCGTCGCCAGCACGAAAAACACCGGCACCATCAGGAAATGCCCGATATGGCGCCATGCCCCGGTCAGGTCGCGTTTGACTGTGGCGGTGAGGGCGTTCATGGACGCACTTCCCTTGGGGAGAGGGTTAGGGTGAGGGGGAAATAACCCGGGTAAGCTGGCATTAATCCCCCTCACCCAACCCTCTCCCCGAGGGGAGAGGGCTATTCATGTTAATCTCCGCATCCGCCCCCCAGAACTCCGGCCTGTGCGTCGCGACGACCGCGATGCCGCCGGCTTCCGCATGTTCCCGCACCAGCCCGGTCAGCTTTTTCGCCGTCTCCATATCAAGGCTCGTCGCCGGTTCATCGAGCAGCCAGAGCGGGCGCTGCGCAAGGAACAGCCGGCACAGCACCGCGCGCCGCAACTGCCCCGCCGACAGATATTGCGCCCGCGTTTCGGCAAGCCGGGCGATGCCGAGCCTATCGAGCGCCGCCAGCACTCTCTCCCCGTCGTCCGGCGCCCCGGCCCGCGAAAAAGCCATCGGCTTTTTCGCTTCTTCTGCAGAAGAATAAACAAAACCGTTGGTTTTGTTTATGGCCGCCCAGAACCTTAAATTCTCCAGCACGGTCAATTGAGGTTTAAGCGGGCTCACGGGCGCAACCCAGTGGATTTTTTCCTGCAGATGCGCGGCTTCCGCTTCTTCCCCGTCCCAGTACAGCGCGCCCTCCGCCGGTTCCAGCAAGCCTGCCATGAGGCGCAAAAGGCTGGTCTTGCCGCTGCCGTTCGGCCCGGTCAGCGCCAGCATCTGCCCGCCCCGCAAGGCAAAGGACAGCTTTTCAAAGACGACGGACTGCCTGCGGATGCAGGTAAGGGCCTGGCCGGAAAATTCAGTCATGTCAGGGTTGTACAAAGAAAAAACCGCCGTCGCAAGGAGAGACGGGCGGTTTTAAAATTTAACAGGACCTTTGCTGGAAACCGTCACTGAGGAGGTCTTGTCCTATTCTTAGCTTGCCGTCCAAAGATGGCGGAAATATGGACAAAACCGTCAGATTTAGGGGTTTTTTATTAAGAAAGAGTTAATGGCCTCAAGGGCTTGCAGGCGCAAACAGCCGGCTGGATACGGCGCAGATCCGCAATTTCCGCGGCATTCCGGTAAAAAAGCGTAGTGTTAATGGTTGCGGGGTTGTGAAGGGTCTTGGTAAAAAACTTGTGTCCTTCCATGTCCCGCCCTGCCGGTTCGAAAGGCTCGTAAAGCAATGTATGCAGGCGCTCCGCCGACCGCACGGCGGTAAAGACGGGGTTCGGGCTGTCCGCTATGATGTCGATAATTTTCTTCTTCGCCGCGTCGGGCACAAGGCTCGCAACGAACACAGTTCCGTAATCGTCGTAATCAAGGTATTCCCCGGCGGCGCGGATCACCGGCATGGCATCGGACAGGCCAAGCTTTGCGATCAACGCCTCCGCCTTGTCGCAGGCCTCGGGATCGTTGTCGATGCAGGCGACTCTCATCCCGGTTTTAAGATGCAATATGATCGCCGTCAGCGGCAGCGCCCCCGCGCCGATGAAGGCCGCCCCGCGTCCCGGTTCAAAAGCGTCAGGCGGCAGGCAGGCCATTTCAAGATCAACGAGACTCTCATAACAGCTCCAGTACCAGAATTCTTTCAGGTATTCGGTCGTCAGGCTGTCCTTCGCAAGGAAACGATCGGTCCAGTATTTTTCCATCTCCGCTTCCGCGACGGAAAGCTTTTCCAGCAGCAGCGGCCGCGCCTTCTCGATACGCGGGTCGGACAGCACGGCCCGGTATTCCTCTTCCAGGAATTCAAACGTCCCCGCCAGCGTCTCTACCAGATGAGTGAGCGTACTGTTGATGATCCCGTTGCGCGGCGACAGGTCGCTTTCCCGGCACAGCACATCGAGCACTTCAAGAACCGTGGCGATGACGAATTCGGTGCGCAGCATCAGGCGCTCCTCTCAAACCGGAACAGAACCTTGTCGTTATCGTAATAACGCAAACTGTCCGCGACCTTGGGGAAATAGGGGTTTTTCGGCTTGAGCGGGAAAAACCCTTCCATGCGGTAAGGCTGCGCCGAGACTTTGAATCCCGCGTCGAAAAAAGCGCCCGCATAATCGTCAAGGCTGTAATCCTGCACCTTGACGTTGGAATAGGAGGAGATATGCACTTTCCACGACGGCCACAACGGCTGGTCGGTATGGCAGCCGATGGCCGCGAAATAAACCCCGCCCGGCTTGAGGATTTTTCTGAGCAGCGCCGCATGCCCCGCAAGGTCCGGCAGCAGGTAAAACACTTCATGACTGAAAACGGTATCGTAATGCGCGCTCTTTTTCTCAAGAATGTCCGGGGAACCGAGCGTCACGGGAAGCTTCGCAAGCCGCTGTTTCGCGACGGCAACGGAAGATGCCGCAATGTCGACGCCCGTGCCTTCCTTATAAGGCGCCCGCCTGTAAAGCATTTCAAGAAAGCCGCCCTGGTTGCAGCCGAAATCGAGAACGGCCTTGTCCTGAAGGTCGCCCGCCGGAACGGACAGCGCGATCATCCGCCGCCACAGCGGCGCGTGATCGTCGTTCATCGCGTCTTCCTCAGCCGTAGTATCCGCCCACGTCGCAATGCTGCCGCTCATTTGTAACTGCCCCACACCTTGAGAATGATTATCAGTCACGCAGGTTGTAGTCCAAATGAGAATGGTTTGCAATAGGGGATTTTTTCTTTCTTCCTGAGCCCTTTTAAGAAATTAAGACGCTCTATAGTATGCATTTATGGATTTGTATTTTTTAATCAAAACTCTTCACATTATAAGTGCCACCATCCTCTTCGGAACGGGGCTGGGAACGGCCTTTTTCTTTTTGTGCTCCCATTTCACCGACAATATGCAGGAAAAGTTTTTTGCGGCCCGGACAACCGTTCTGGCAGATTATCTGTTCACGACTCCTGCTGTCATTATCCAGCCACTGACAGGCCTCTGGCTTGTCTGGCAGGGAGGCTTCGGCTGGATGGATGCGTGGCTTGCTTGGACATATGTGATCTATATCATTGCTGGGATCTGTTGGCTGCCTGTTGTCTGGATTCAAATTCAGCTTAAGAAAATGCTCGCTCATAGTATTGCTACGGGCGAGGCGTTACCCGAACGGTATCACAAACTTTTCCGCGTCTGGTTTATGCTTGGGTGGCCAGCCTTTATCGGGCTGGTCATTGTCTTCTTCCTGATGGTAATGAAACCCGCATGAATGATCCCATTTTTAAAAACATCTTTGGCGAAGCGTGGGAGAGCCTGCCTCCGGTTATCAGGAAACACTATGCCAATCGCTCTTATACCGATGATCTGGTAACAGTGGGAGGCAAGCTTGATGTTATGTGCGCTGGCCCGATTAAAGCTCTGTGGCCGCTCTTTGTCTTCATGGGCAGCGTGCCGCCCTTTTCCGAGAAAGAGGTGCCCGTAACTGTTAATTTCCAAAGCGCCAGAGACACGCAGGCTTTTCATTTCAACCGCGTCTTTAATTTCAAGACCCGTAAGCCCTATGCGTTCCGGTCGCGAATGGTGCAGATAAAGGACAACGATATTGTCGAAATTATGCGCTTTGGCATCGGCTGGAGGATGCTTTATCTCTGGGAAAACGGTAGAGTGATTTTAAAGCACAAGGGTTATATTTTGAACTGGTTTGGTCATTATATCCCTGTACCGCTCACCTTCATTCTTGGCAAAGGCCATGCCGAAGAAATTCCGGTTGATGACGATACGTTTGATATGTTCGTTGAAATGACCCATCCGTGGTGGGGAAAGTTTTACGAATATAAAGGCCAGTTTAAAGTGATCAAAGAAGCATAGGGCGCCAATGAAGAAGCTTATCCGCGTCCTAATCATCGGAGGCTACGGCAATTTCGGCAGCTTTATCGCCAAACATTTAGCGAGGGAAGAGAATATTCAGCTCATCCTTGCGGGCAGATCTGTCGAAAAAGCCAAGCTTTCTGCTGAAACATTAAGCGCAAAAAATTATCCCGAAGCCTGTGTTATTGATATCAGAAAAAATCTTTGCCGATCTCTTGCCACGATTAAGCCGGATATCGTTATTCATACCTCCGGTCCATACCAGTCGCAGGGATATGAGGTAGCCAAGGCCTGCATAGATCAGGGCTGCCATTATATTGACCTTGCCGATGCCAGAGCTTTTGTGGCGGGTATTTCCGAACTGGATAAGACGGCAAGAAATAAAGGTATTCTGATATGCAGCGGAGCGAGTTCGGTTCCATGCCTTACCAGCGCCCTTATCGATCACTACAAAGTTCAATTCCGGAGCCTGAACAAAATCAACTACGGCATTGCCACAGCCCAACTGACAAACAGGGGGCTTGCGACAACTTCGGCAGTTTTGAGCTATGCAGGAAAACCGTTTAAAACCCTGATTGACGGGGAAATGAAAGATATCTACGGCTGGCATGATCTGACTTGCAGGAAATTCATGGGGCTTGGTTACAGGCTTCTTGGAAACTGCGATATACCCGATCTTGAACTATTCCCCCGGCGTTACCCGGAACTGAAAACAATCCGTTTTCACGCCGGACTGGAACTTAAAATCCTGCATCTCGGGGTTTGGGCTTTATCGTGGCTGGTCCGGTTGCATCTGTTGCCTTCTTTGCAAAATGCTGCACCGGCTTTGCTGAAAATTTCCCGCCTGTTTGACCCCTTCGGAAAAGACGACAGCGGCTTTTACATGCATTTTTTCGGGAAGGATGATGCGGGTAAGGATAAAGATCTGGTATTCAGTTTGGTAGCAAGACACGGTGATGGTCTTTATATTCCCAGCATGCCCGCCATTATCATGGCAAAGAAGATTGCGCGGGGAGAAATAAAAGAAATCGGAGCGTATCCTTGCATGGGATTTATTACACTGGAAGAATATTTGCAGGGTTTAAGCGAATTCGACATTCGGTGGTCTGCAGCGGATCATTAAGTTTTCATAAATAATAAATGCCCGTTTGAAACCCCCGCATAATCCTGTAAAATAACCCCGCTTACGCCACGGATTCTTTTCAATATATTGGGGGAAATATAGATGACTCGCGCAGGACACGACACGCTGAAAACCCGTAAAACGCTGACTGTCGATGGCAAAAAATATGACTATTTCAGCCTGAAGGAAGCGGAAAAAAAGCTGGGCGATCTCTCGAAACTCCCCTACAGCATCAAAGTCCTGCTCGAAAACATGCTGCGCTTTGAAGATGGCCGCACGGTTTCCAAGGAAGACGTCGAGGCGATCAGGGCCTGGCTGACCAACAAGGGCAAGGCCGACCATGAAATCGCTTTCCGCCCCGCGCGCGTCCTGATGCAGGATTTCACCGGCGTTCCCGCCGTCGTCGATCTCGCGGCGATGCGCGAGGCGATGGTCAAGCTGGGCGGCGACGCGCAGAAGATCAACCCGCTCGCCGCCGTCGATCTCGTCATCGACCACTCGGTGATGGTGGACGAATTCGGCACACCGAAAGCGTTCCAGAAAAACGTCGAGATCGAGTTTGAAAGAAACGGCGAGCGCTATGAATTCCTGCGCTGGGGCCAGACCGCGTTCAAGAATTTCCGCGTCGTTCCCCCCGGCACCGGCATCTGCCACCAGGTCAATCTCGAATATCTCGGCCAGACGGTATGGACGGAAGAGGACGAGGGCAGCGGCAATATGCTGGCTTACCCCGACACCGTCGTCGGCACCGACAGCCACACGACGATGATCAACGGCCTTGCCGTGCTGGGCTGGGGCGTCGGCGGCATCGAGGCCGAAGCCGCGATGCTGGGGCAGCCGATTTCCATGACCATCCCCGAAGTGATCGGGTTTGAGCTGACCGGCCAGATGAAAGAGGGCGCGACCGCGACCGACCTCGTGCTGACCGTGACGCAGATGCTGCGCAAGAAGGGCGTCGTCGGCAAGTTCGTCGAATTCTACGGCAGGGGCCTTGACGGCCTCACCCTCGCCGACAAGGCGACCATCGCCAACATGGCGCCGGAATACGGCGCGACCTGCGGCTTTTTCCCCGTCGACGCGGAAACGATCAACTATCTCGAATTCACCGGGCGCGACCCGCACCGCGTCAAGCTGGTGGAAATGTACGCGAAGGAGCAGGGGATGTGGCGCGACTCATCGACGCCCGATCCCGTCTTTACCGACACGCTGCATCTTGATCTCGGCTCCGTCGAGCCGTGCATCGCGGGGCCGAAGCGCCCGCAGGACAAGGTTCTGCTGAAGGACGCGGCCGACCTGTTCCGCAACCACATGGACGAGAGCATGAAGAACCAGCCGACCCAGCGCGCGCAGGACCGCCTGAAAGGCGAGGGCGGCATGCAGCCCGTCGATAACCACATGCACCTGCGTTACACCGTGAAAGGAACCAACCACGATCTCGGCCACGGCGACGTCGTGATCGCCGCGATCACAAGCTGCACCAATACCTCGAACCCCTCCGTGCTGATCGCCGCGGGCCTGCTCGCGCGCAATGCGCTCGCGAAAGGGCTTACGGCGAAGCCGTGGGTGAAAACCTCGCTCGCGCCGGGCTCGCAGGTCGTTACGGATTATCTTGAAAAGGCGGGCTTGCAGGAAGATCTGGACAAGCTCGGCTTCAACCTCGTCGGCTATGGCTGCACCACATGTATAGGAAATTCCGGCCCGCTCCCCGACAATATCCGCGAGGCGATCGAGGCGAACGACCTCACCGTCTGCGGCGTGCTTTCAGGGAACAGGAATTTCGAGGGCCGCATCAACCCGAACGTGAAAGCGAATTATCTCGCTTCGCCGCCGCTGGTCGTCGCCTACGCGCTCGCGGGCAACATGAAACTCGACCTGTATAAAGAGCCGCTCGGCAAGGACAAGAAGGGCAAGGACGTGTTCCTGAAGGACATCTGGCCCTCCTCCGAAGAAATCGCGAAAGTGATGAAAAAGAGCCTCACTCCCGCGATGTTCCGCAAAAGATACGCAAACGTGTTCGAGGGGCCGAAGCAATGGCAGAAAATCGGCGGCGGCGAAGCCACCGAAACCTACGGCTGGCAGAGCGATTCAACTTACGTGAAAAACCCGCCCTTCTTCGCCAACATGAACCGCGAGCCGGAAAAGGTGCAGGATATTAAAGGCGCATACTGCCTTGCGATGTTCGGCGATTCAGTGACGACCGACCATATTTCCCCCGCGGGCTCCATCAAGAAAGACTCGCCCGCCGGAAAATACCTGATCGAGCACAAGGTCGAGCCGGTCGATTTCAACTCCTACGGCGCGCGGCGCGGCAACCACGAAGTCATGATGCGCGGCACCTTCGCGAATATCCGCATCAAGAACGAAATGCTCCCCGGCATCGAGGGCGGCGTCACCGTTCACCAGCCGAGCGGCAAGCAGATGAGCATCTACGACGCGGCGATGAAATATATCGACGAGGGCTCCAAGCTGGTCATCATCGCCGGCAAGGAATACGGCACCGGCTCCTCCCGCGACTGGGCGGCGAAGGGCACAAGGCTGCTCGGCGTCAAGGCGGTTGTGGCGGAGAGCTTCGAGCGCATCCACCGCTCGAACCTGATCGGCATGGGCGTGCTGCCGCTGCAATTCACCGGCGGGCAGACGCGCACATCGCTCGGCCTGACCGGCAAGGAAAAATTCAGCATCGCGGGCATCGCTTCTCTCAAGCCGCGCGCCGAACTGACTTTATCCGTCGAAGGCGGCAAAGACATCAAGGTCCTCTGCCGCATCGACACGCTGGACGAACTGGAATATTTCAAAAACGGCGGGATATTGCATTACGTGCTGCGGAATATGGCGAAGAGCGCGGCCTAGTTTCGCGGAACGGGCGGAACCGGTATCGGCGGGAGCTTTATATATTTCCATAAGTTAAGACCATGTTGTGCCTCGGCTTGCATCGAGAGCCGCCGATGCGGTAAAGTTCCCTTGTTATGTCCGAACAGGGAAACCTCGAAGCAATCGAGGAGATAGAAAACGTCTGGATCGAGATGGCCGATGGCGCGCGCATCGCGGCGCGTATCTGGCTGCCCGAAGGCGCGCCTGAAAAACCCGTGCCGGCGATCCTTGAATTCATTCCGTACCGCAAGCGCGACATGATGCGCGAGCGCGATGAATCCATGCACCGCTATTACGCGGAAAACGGTTATGCCTGTATCCGCGCCGACGTGCGCGGCTGCGGGGACTCTGACGGTATTCTCGATGACGAATACACAAAGCGCGAACAAGCGGACGCCGTTGCGATCATTGAGTGGATTGCCGCGCAGCCATGGTGCGACGGCAAGGTCGGCATGATGGGCAATAGCTGGGGCGGGTTCAATACGCTGCAAACCGCCGCCCGCAACCCGCCCGCGCTCAAGGCCGTCATAACCCTGTGCGCGTCCGACGACCGTTACGCCGACGACGCGCATTACATGGGCGGCGCGCTGCTGCATGAAAACATGCAGTGGGGTTCGCTGCTCACATTATATAGCGCGTATCCGCCCGATCCCGAAATCGTCGGCGAGGAGCGCTGGCGCGATATGTGGCGCGAGCGCATAAAGGCGCTGCGCCCGATGCCCGCCGTCTGGCTTGAGCATCAAACGCGCGATGAGTACTGGAAGCACGGCTCGGTATGCGAGGATTACAGCGCGATAAAATGTCCTGTCTACGCCGTCAGCGGCTGGGCCGACGGCTATTCCAATTTCGTGCCGCGCCTGCTGGAAAATCTGGACGTTCCCTGCAAGGGCCTCATCGGCCCGTGGGCGCACGGCTTCCCGCAGAACGGCGTACCCGGCCCCGCCATCGGTTTTCTGCAGGAAGCTTTGCGCTGGTGGGATTATCATCTGAAAGGCATCGACAACGGCATCATGGACGAGCCGCAATACCGCGTCTGGATGCAGGACCATGTGACGCCGGGAACGTCTTTCGCTGAAAGACCGGGCCGCTGGGTCGCGGAAAAGAAATGGCCGGGCGGAAGGATTGACGATCTCGAACTTCCCCTGCCTTCCGGCGATGTTTTCATCAACTCCCCGCAATCGACCGGCAGCGAGAGCGGCCCCTGGTGCCTGATGGGTCTTGCAGGCGAAACGCCCAAAGACCAGCGTCCGGACGATGCCCGCTCCCTGACATTCGACACGCCGCCGCTCACCGAAAGAATGGAAATTCTCGGCGCGCCCGAATTTGAAATGGAAGTCGAGGTCGACAGACCGCTCGCGCTCGCATCCGCGCGGCTTTGTGAAGTTGCGCCCGACGGCTCCTCGCTGCGCGTGACCTACGGCGTTCTCAATCTCACGCATCGCGATGGCCATGAAACGCCGCAGCCGTTGCAGCCGGGCAAGCCTTATAAAATAAAAATAAAATTGAACGACTGCGCGCATTCATTCAACGAGGGGAACAGGATCAGGCTCTCTCTTTCACCCGCGTACTGGCCGCTGGTCTGGCCGTCGCCGGAAGCGGTGACGATGCATGTAAAGGCGGGCAGCGCCGCGCTGCGCCTGCCCGTAAGGCCGCCTTCGCCGGAAGACGATCTTCTCGCCCCGTTCGGCCCGCCGCTGCTGGCGCAGGCGGGTAAAACCGCAATTCTCAAACCGGAAACCTTCCGCCGCGAATCCTTCCGCGATCCCGCCACCGGCGAGGCTGTGTACAAGTACGAAGGCACAGGCGGCGACCTTGCCGGCGATCTCGTCCGCTTTGAGGATATCGGCATGGAAGCCGGCTACCATCGCGCGGACGAATACAGAATAAAGGACGACGACCCCTTGAGCGCGCGCATCGTATTCAACCAGACCGCAACGTTAAAGCGCGGTGACTGGGACGTGCGCATGGAACTTCGCACCGAACTGACCTCGACCAGAACGCATTTCAAAATCTCTGCCGATCTGAAAACTTTTGAAAACGGCAAGCCGTTTGAAAACCGGCAGTGGAACGTCAGCATCCCGCGGAATATGGTTTAGGCGATTTTTCCTTCCCCTCTCCCTGAGGGAGAGGGTTACGCAGGCTTATTCTGCGTAGTCTCTTCGCGAAGCAGAATTAGCCGGAGTTGGGTGAGGGTTTACGGTGTGTCGTCGGGCGCCGTAAACCCTCACCCACTCAGCTACGGTTTTTCCAAGGGGAAAAACCAAGCTTCGTTGCCCTCTCCCTCAGGGAGAGGGATCTAAAAATCTAAACCACCCAGCTGCCTTTATCGATTTCCCCGGTGGCGATTTTCGCCTCGATCTCCGCGGCGAGAACCTTGCGGGCGTATTCCTCGGCCTCGTCGATCATCTCCGAGAAATTGGGCCGGTCGGGGCGGTAGGAGACATTGAGCATCGCCTCGAACTGGTTGATCGCGGAGTTGAGCCGTCCCAGCTTTTTGCTGGCGGCGTCGGCCTTGCGCGCTTCATCCGATATGGATTCGATCAGCGCGAACCGCACTTTCTGCCTGGTCAGCCCGACCATGAAGGCAAGCTGTATTCCTTCCAGAAACGCCGCCGCCGCCGTCAGGCATTGCGACGGCTTGACCTCGCGCTCATCCCGCGGGTGGGCCGTCAGGTTGAAAGTCGTGGTCTTGCTGGGGCCGCGCAGGATGATGCCGCATTTGCCTTCCTCGGGCGTCACTTTCATGATGAGGGCGACGTTCGTGTCATGCTCGATATTGACGAGCTTGCCCGCCTGCTTGAACGCGTCCTTGGCGATCGCCATCGATTTCTCGTAGTCGTCCTTGTTGCGGGCGTCGCACTGCTCGATGATATCTAAAAACAGGTGCCGGCTGCCTTCGCCGCCCTCGAACACGACCCTGCCGTTGTGATAGACCGCGACCCAGCGGTTCTTGTTCCAGTCGCTCTCATAGCCTTTGGTGATGGCGTCCCACGCGGCGTCCCAGTCGAACTTGCGCACCATCAGCGATCCGAAATCGTTATAATCCTTGGCGATCTGCGCCGCGAACCGCGCCGTCGTGTGCATGTTCTGCGCCCGGACGACGAAGGTTTCCGGCTGGCGGTTCCTCCCCGATAGCGGGACTTTGATACGGTTGCTCAGCGCCACAATAGGCCCGTTATCCGTCATGTCCGACGGCATCGCGTCGTGGATCACGAACTTTTCCCGCAGTAATGAAGTGCTGAATTCAGACATAACCGGGCCTGACCAAGGTAAAAATCAACTTCTATAGTAATTTTAACATACTCTGATAAAAGGCAGAATCTTAAAAATCAGCAGGCAGGAGCGCAGTTGGACATGCATGTTCAGGCCTTTACTCACCCGGTTTTTGAAACCCCCGTTTGTCCGGCCGCGCCCCGCTGTTCCTTCAGGCCGCACCCAGCAATACTCAACCCGCCAGCCCGTCCGGCATGTCCAACGCCCTTCTGACTATTACCCCTAAAGTACATAAGCCTGGTTAAAGCCGGCTTAAGGCGGATTTTATTATGAATAATAATTGCATGTAATCTGGGGAAATCTCCACGCCCGGCCTTAAGCCTTGCGCCGCCTTGTTACATACTTAACAAGTAGTTTTCTTCATGCGCGGTTCCGCGCGGACACTTTCATCTTCCGGTCATGTTCAAAAGCGTCATCACGCCGCAAATGCATTACGACGACTGGGCGCAGCAGTACGACAGGGATGTCGCGGGCTGGGATTATCACGCGCCTGACCGTGTGCTGGGCAAGATCAAAAGCTTTCTTCAGGACCATCCTGGCCGGCCAAGGCTGCTCGATGTCGGGATCGGCACAGGGTTGCTGAGCAAAAAATGCCGCGCTGTCCGCGGCGACATCCATGTTTCCGGCATCGATATTTCCGCGAAAATGCTCGGCGTCTGCGAGCGTGGCAACGTCGCCGCCGAGCTGCGCCGCGCCGATGTGTCAAAAGAACGCTTCCCGTTTGAGGATGAGAACTTCGATGTGGCCGCGGCGTCCGGCCTGATGGAAAATATCGGCAATATCGGCAACGCGGTATCCGAAATGGCGCGTGTGACCCGCCCCGGCGGACTGATCGTTTTCACCTACATGCCGACGACCCGCCACCCGCAGCGCGAAAAACTTGCGAAAAAACTGCGCACGGGACGGACGGAGGAGGGGCGCCTGGTCATGGGCGCCCTCGAACTGTTCCGCCATAACCCGGACGTCGTAAAAACCCACGCCCGCGCGGCGGGCGCGGAAGTTCTGTCCCTCGAAGCTTTCGTCGGCTACCGCACATATGTGGTGGTGACGGTGCGCTACGATTTGTTCGTCGCGCGCAAGGTCAGGGGACTTCAGTAGTCGCTAAGGCTCCAGATACCGGATATTATACTGCGTCTGCTCTTCCGCTTTATAATCCCGTCCCAGAACCGTGCCGATCTGCTTCAGCGCCGCCTCGATTTTTAGCTGGGTGAGCGCCTCGCCTATTTTCCTGCTTGCCAAAGTCGGATCTCCCGTATGGCCTGAATGCTGCCCTTCGATCAGCCACGGCGCGCGCCGCAGCCCCTCGGGATGAATGAGCATCATCTCCGCCGTATCGCGCATGCCGGCGTGGGTGCCGATCTGCTCTGCGGTAAAGCCGCGCCCGGCCAGCCATTCCGTCTGCTTGTTGGCGGCGTAGTAATCGCCGATCTGGACAACCTTGACGTTGTCTTCCGCCCACCGCTCCGAAAGCGCGGCGGCGATTTTTTCCTGCCCTTCCTGGTTGCCGTGGCTGTCGCCGATGAACAGGATATTTTTAAAGCCGTGCGCGATGTAGCTTTCGGCGGCGGCCCGCAGCAGTTCTTCAAACACGGCTTCCGGCACGGTGATCGTCCCCGCCCATTGCATGTGAATGTCTTCCGGCACATAGGCGATCACCGGGGCGACCAGAGTTTTCCCCATCCGCGTCGCGATTTCTTCGGCATTATGGCGCACGATGTAATTATGCTTGCCGAGCACAAGGTGCGGCCCGTTCTGCTCGGTGCCTCCCGTCGGGATGATGATGGTGTCGACAGCGCCGTTGTCGAGCGAACGCTTCACTTCCGTCCATGTCAAATCCTCGACATGCACCGAGGGCAGGGGCCGGTTCTGCATCTGTATCGTCTGGTCGAGTGAAAAGAACACGACATAGTTCGCCACGCAAAAAAGCGCCGCCAGCACGAACACGAACGCCCGCTGCCCCGCCTTGCTGTCGGGCCGGATGATCTTCCACGCGCCCTTGAACGGCTGGACGTACATGTCCCACACATTGTTGAACGGGTTGGGCTTTTTCTTGTTGATGCCGTAGGAAATCTTCTCATACCCTTCCGGCACGTAAAGCGTGCCGAACATCCTGTCCCAAAAAGAGAACATCAGCCCGAGATTCTTGTCAAAATGCTTCAGTTCGGTGCTGTGATGGATCTGGTGCTGCGCGGGGCTGATTAAAATACAGCTGAGCCATTTGGGATAGCCGAGCCATATGTGCGAGTGCCGCAGATTGTAGCCGAGCAGATAGAACAAAAAGACGATGATGTTAAGGCCCATGAACTCATAGGCGGTCGGAGTCTCCCCGGTGAGATAAAAGAACCCGGCAAAACCGAATCCCGCGAGCGCCGACGCGACGATCCCCGAAAAGAACAGATCGACCGGGTGCATGCGGTAAAGCGTGATCGGCGTCAGCACTTCCGCCGAATGATGAACCTTGTGAAACTCCCACAGGATCGGCACTTTATGCTGCGCAAGATGCGTGATGAAAATCGAAAAATCCAGCAGCATGGCGTAAATGATTGTGTAGGCGGCAAGCGTCCAGAGCGACGGATCGACGATGCCCGCCTCGCGCGTTCCGAAAAGATTCTGCAAACCGCCATGCGCCGCCAGCATGAAAAAATGCGTGCTTATCAGAAGCTGTGAAATGATCCCGGCATAAATGAGCCCGTTCACGAAAAAATAAATGTAATCCTGCATCGCCGAGCGGTGCAGGAAAATATCGCGGTCGAGAAGATAGGCAAGAAATCCCTTGTCCATTTTCTCCGGCTTCTTGCCCTTGCCAAGCTTGCGGTAATAAAGCCACGACAGGAAGGCAAGAATAAGCGCCGAAACAAGATACAACCCGAAAATCCGCTCATCCGGCACGGCAACAGCCAGCCAGCGGTCCATCGTCAGGTCTTTGGTTGTTTCAAACATGGCTATGAGAAAATTATCCTCGATACCTGTATTTTATCAGGATTGTCATCCCGGCGAAAGCCGGGATCGGGTTCGTATTCACGCGATCCCGGCTTTCGCCGGGATGACAATGATTATATGGCCGGAACCTCGATCATAAGGATTTCCGCATCGCTCAGCGCCGCGATATCCACTTTATCGGCTCCGGTGATCTCCGCCCCGTCCCCGCGCCCCAGTTCCTGACCGGCGACGCGCACCCGTCCTTCCGAAACCACCAGATAGGCTTGGTCCCTGACCGGCTGGCTGATCGCGGCGCCCGCTTTGAGAGCGCCGCCGGAAACCGAAGCATCCTGATGGATATAAAGCGCGCCCGATTCCGCGTCTTCCGCCCGGCCTGAAACCAGCAGCTTCAGGCGGTCATTGACCGGCTCCTTCGGAAACTTGCGCGCATCCCACCGCGGCTTCACGTTTTTCTCCCGCGGCTGGATCCATATCTGGAACAGGGTGGCGTCCTCATCCTCCCGGTTGTATTCCGCATGATAAACGCCCGTCCCCGCGCTCATGACCTGCACGTCGCCGGCTTCGGTGCGGCCTTCATTGTCCATGCTGTCGCGGTGCGTGATCGCGCCCTTGCGCACATAGGTGATGATTTCCATGTTCTTGTGCGGATGCATGTCAAACCCCGCGCCGCCCTTGACGATGTCATCGTTAATGACGCGCAACGCCCCGAACCCCATGCGCTGCGGGTTGTGATAGTCGGCAAAGCTGAAATGATAACGGGTATCGAGCCAGTCGAACCTGTTATGGCCAAGCCTTTCATAGGGATAGACTTTAATCATGGATCCTCCTTCGGTCATATAAGCATATAGAACAATCGCGCAGCGGAACAACCATCTCTTGGTATAATATGTAAATCAATTTTCTTTGGATATAGGAAAAATCAGGGCTTGGCGTTTCCGGGCGCTGCGTTAGAATAGGGACCGGTATAAAACCAGCATCATGAAAGGATTCACAACATGGCTGCACCAACCGTTACTTTAAAGCATATCGCCGCTGAACTGGCCGAAAAGCAGGGGCTCTCCAAAAAAGAAACCACTGAACTGCTCGACAGCATGGTCGGCAGCTTCGTCAAGCACCTGAAAGCGGGCGAGCGCGTCCGCATCCCGGGCCTCGGCATTCTCGAAGTCAAGCAGACCAAAGCCCGTCAGGGCCGCAACCCGCAGACCGGCGAAACCATTCAGATCCCGGCGAAACGCAAAGTCGCTTTCCGCGTGTCCAAGGAACTGAAGGACGCGGTTCTCTAATCCGCCGGACTAATCTTTATCAAACGGCCGCCCGCAAATGGCGGCCGTTTTGCTTTGGGGAAAAATAAAAAGCGCAGAAAATAAGACCGAAGGGTTTATTTCCGCCCCTGCGTAACATTGGCAAGTCTGAACTACAAAGGAGTTTGCCAATGACCAGAATTAAACATCTATGCCTTGCCGCGCTCGTGCTGGCGGTAACGGGAACGGCGGCGCCCGCTTTCGCCTTCAGCGACGATGAAAGCGCCTGCTTCAGTTACCGCTCGCCCTCGGGCATCATCAAGATGTGCACCGGCGACATGGATCGCGACAGGGATCGCGACCGCGATTACGGCTATCGCGAGCGCGTCTATTACCAACCCGTCTATTATGAACCCGTAGTCTATCGCTATTACGGTCCACCGCCTCATGCGAAGGGACACCACAAGCACCATAACAAGCATCATAACAAGCATCATGAATGCGATCATGGCCGTCACGGCCGCGATCATGACCGCGACCGTCACGATGATTAGCCGTTAGCACTCCGCTCATCGCCGCTCGCTTCTTCTCGCGGGCGGCGATTGGCTGTTTACTTCAGCATCGCCTTCGCCGACACCGTCATGGAGATATCGCTCTCCCCCGGCTCCGCGACCGGCGCATCCATCCGGACTGCGCCCATCTCCGCGCCCATCGTCATGGCCTGCATTCCCGGCTGCGGGTAATAGCCGCCCATATCGACATTGACCTCCAGCAACTCCGCTTTCGATTTGCCGAGCGCCCGCGCCGCGCGCTGCGCCTTGGAGGTAAGCTTTTGCAACGCGGCTTCCAGCAGCGATTCCTGCGTGCTCTCCATCAACTCCTTCGACAAAGTATAGTTAAGCCCCGTCATCGTCAGTCCCATCGCCTGGATCTCGCCGCTCAGTTTTAACAGCGCGTCGGCCTGCTTGCTCTCAAGCTGCATTCCCTGCTGCCCGCGCCATGTGCGCTCCAGCTTGCGCGGCGCTTCGTTCGGCTGGTAGGGGCGGGGATTGGGGTCGTATTCGTGCGGATAGACGTAGTATTGCTGGGTCGATACTTTGACATCCGGAAAGGTCTTCGCCTTGTCGAGCGCCTTTTTCATGATCTCGTTGATCCGGTCCTGCAACGCGCGCGGATCGGAATCCTGCGATTCAAATTGCAGGGTCGCCACCAGCAGGTCCTGCTCGACCTCGACGCGCTCGGTCGCGGACAGGTTAATCAGGGTCTGGCCGGCAGGGATATCGAGAAGGGTTTTGTAATCCTGCGCCGCCGCCGGAAGGGTGAATGACAGAACGGCGAACAGCGCCGTCAGAACGATAAAACGCATGGCTTTTCTCCTTTGCAGAAGGAGATTATAGGACGTTTTTCGCTGTTTCGCTATGCCGTCGTATCGACGCCTTTTTTGGATTTGTCGAGCAGGGCCTGGACTTCCTTGCTCAGCGGCGGCGGCTTGGCTGTGCCCTGGATTTTGGCGAGAAGCTCATCGGGCGTGGGCAGCGCGTTGGCCTTGGCGAGTTCCTGCTCTTTCAGCTTGGCCTCCGCTTCGGCGGCCTTTTTATTGGATTCAGCAAGCGTCGCCTGCTGCTTTTCGATGATGCCTTTGATCTCCGCTTCGATCCCCGCCATGACCGCGCCGTTGGGATCGAGCCCCGGCAGGTTGGAATAAATCGCAAGTTGTCCGCGCAACTGGTTGATTTTCAGGCGCAAATAATCGTCGCTGTCGAAATAGTTTTCCTGCTTGTCCGCGTCTTTCTTCTGCGCCTGTAGAATCTTCTGCACGGGCGAAAGATTGACGGTGTCGGTTATGCCTTCGCCGTTCTCGGCGAGCAATTTTTCCACGGCGCTCATATTGGCCTTGGTCTTGCCGGACGCCACCGAAGCGGCGGAGCGCGCCAGCATTTCCTCGGCGGTGAGCGGTGCAACGTCAGTCATGGACAACCCTTTGCTCTGGCATCGGTTTTATGAACGGTCTGGCGCCGTTACCCTCTTTTGCCTTGTTTATCCTTCTATTTCTAAATTATACTATATTTCTGAGTTTCAGGGAAGGCGTTGCAGGTGTTTCACAAGTTATGAAATAGCCGGAATTCTCCGAAAAAATACTTTGTTATCAATACGATAGATCTTCACCCCAGGGGCCCGGCGGGAATAATTGCCGTCATGTTAAAGAAAAAATTCCTCATTATGGTCCTGATCGGGGTGCTGAATGCGGGTGCCTCCCTGGCGCAGGGCGTTCCGGCCGAAGAACTGACCTCTCCCCAGAAAACGTTAAGTTGCAGCGATCTTGTGACGGCGCAGAGCGTTGTCGAGGGATCCGAACTCGCCTTTACCGGGAAGATTGTAAAACGAAACGGACCGTATGCGTGGTTCCAAATCTATGCCATCCATAACGGCGAATATAAAGAAAAAGTGATAAAGACCGCCGGATTTCATGGCGGCAAGCATTTCATCGCCGGTTCCGGCCAGTCTTTCGATGTCGGCGAAGTCTATACTGTCGCGGTGCGTAGAAAGAGCAGCAAGCATGAGAGTAATCTCGACGCGGAATGGTTCAATGCGCTCGACAGCTGTTCTGAATCCGTCGTGACCAAGGCGCATGACCGTTACGGCCTTTACCGCCTGACTCCCGAACAGCTCGAAGCCGCGGGCGCGGATGCGCTGGGGGCAGGGCCTTTTGGGTTTCTGCTGCTTGGCCTTGTGATCCTGCTGGGCGGTTTGGGTTTGTATAAGAACGGCGACCGCGTTCTGGCATTCATCGACGGCTTCAGAAACCCTCCCGCCGACGATGAAGAAGCGTCGCCGCAAACCGCGGACGGCGAAGAAGAAGCCGCGCAGACTCCCGATACAAGGCACTGACTGGAAAATAGTCTTTAGTTAAGAGCGGATGGGGGCAAGGGGGTTGTCCCCGTTTCGGCTGCCGCGGTCAGCGCCACCAGTAGTTTGTCGCCGTTGCGCTCAAGAGACTTTGCAATCCGCCCATCTTCGCCGAAAAGCGCTTTCAGGCTGTTAATTGCGACCTGCGCTTTCTGGCGGGATTCAAGGCAAGTCAGATCGGCTTTCGTCCCGGCAAGATTGCGGCCAAGCGCCTGCAGGAAAGCAGCGGCAAGATCTTCGGGCGCGGTTCCCCTGAGGGCCGTCGCGCAAACCAGATCTGCGGCGCTCCTGCACGTATCTTCCGAAAAAGGGATGCGTTTTTCCATGAACTGGTTTTAGCATGGTTTTTATATTATGTCAAAAATTCCTTGACATGGAAATTAAGTCCCGTTACGAAGTCTGATGAAAAAAGGGGGATGCCAATGTCATTCATCAAAAATCTCGCGGCCGCCGCTTTCGCGCTCGCAGTTGCGGGCGGCAGCGCCCTCGCGCAGCAGCCCGCCCCGGAATGGACTCCCGTGCTCATCCTGACGCCGGAGCAGGAAGAGGCGAAGCGGGCGCGGCAATACCTCAACGATTGCATTGACGTGGAAACTCCCGTTTTCGAAAATCTTGGCGGCGATGCGCGGGAAATTTTCGATCGGGGCCGCGCCGAATATGAGGCGCTGAAGGCCCGCATCATTGCCGACGCGCTGGAACAGGCATTCGCGCCGTTCATACGCAAGGCCGTTGAGAAAGGCAGAATTTCGCTGGAGGGCGGCGCGGCCTTGCTCAACAAGAAAGTTGAAAGTTACAAAGCGGCGCTCCTGCGGCAGATGCCCGTTCCTGAAATCACGCTTCCCGGTATGGGGGACGACGCCGGGAATTATTGTATCGTGCGCATGCTGGAGGCAAATCTCAATCTTGATATGAATCTGTTGAACGCAATGACCGACGACCAGATGGACTTGCCAATCAAAGACCCGCTGATCTATTCCCCGTTGGCAACGATCACGGCCCCGAAGCCGTCACCCTAGAAATTCCTTAAGCCGCAGCGCATCGAGCGGCGCGTAGCCGTCGGCGTCGTTGTTGAAAAACGCGTAAACATTGCGGCCTTCATTGAGCCATGTCCGGATGCGTTTTGCATCGCGCCGCAGGCGGGCATCGCCGTAGCTGCCGCCGTAATCCCCGCGCGGGCCGTGATAGCGCAGATAGATGAACGGCGCGCCCGCGTTCGGCTCCGCGTTTTTTCCCCGCTTCATGTCATGGATGACGAGCGAGGCGCGATGGCGGTTTAGCAGCGCATCAAGTTCGTCCCCGTACCAGTCTTCATTGCGGCACTCTACCGCCACCTGCCAGCGCGCGCTCTTGTCCTTTTTGAGGGCGCGCAGTGTTTTATCCAGCCTTTTATATTGCGGTTTCAGGGTTGGAGAAAGCTGAAGCAGCAACGGCCCCTTGCGCCTCGCCACATCGCTCACCGCGTCCATGAATCGTGTTGCCCCTTTTTCGGGATCGTTCAGCTTTTTAACATGCGTGATATAGCGCGAAACTTTAAAACAGAAACGAAAATCGCGCGGCGTTTCGTCGAGCCACTTGCGGATCGTCGAAGGCTTTGGCAGGCCGTAAAAACTGCTGTTGATCTCCACCGCGTTGAAGTGCCGCGCGTAATAGGCGAGCAGGTGTTTTTTATCGGCATCCTCCGGATAAAACATGCCGTGCCATTTATCGTACGAAAACCCGGAACAGCCGATATAAGCCCTGCCTTGTTTCCCGTGCATCATGAGTTGCGAACGGAGAAACGGCAGCGAAAGTTCTTAAGTCCCCTCCCTCAGGGAGGGGGAATTACTCCCGCTCCAGCCGCACAAGCTCCCATAGCGCAATCGCCATGCACACGAACCCGGTTACCCAGAAAAACCACGAACTGTTATCGTGCCGCACATAGGACGGCATGAACGGAAGATATTCGACGGTGACCCTGTCGCCTTTTTTAAGGGGATCGCCGGTAAAGCTTGTGATCAGCGTTTCGCGGTGGTCTTTTCCTTCTTCGTCGACGAAGGTCACGACGGCGGGCGAACTGCGCGGAAAGCTCCGTGGCGGGGTTGCGACCACCGCGCTTGCGCTCATGCCGTAAGTATAAAAACAGAATTCCAGCACCAGCACGATCATCCCGGCGATCAGAAACAGCCACGCCCCTCCCTCTCTTTGTTCCCGGCTCAGCATGGCGGCGCTCCTTTCCCCGTTTGCGCTTTTATCAGTTTATGACAGGACGCGAATATTGGCGAGGCTAGAAAATATCGTGGCGGTTAAATACAATTCACATTTGAGTAAAATGCGCTTGCGGTTGCCCTGCAAATGCCTTTTTTATGTCCTATATTGTTAGATGAAACGACATTTGCAAACCTCGCCACAAAGGAGGATGCCATGTTTTCTCACAAGTTATCTCAATCGAAGATTCTCATTAGCGGTATTTCAGCGATGGCGTTGCTGGCGGCGTTGCCGGCGCATCCCGCCGAAACCGCCAATAACCCCGATACGCCTCCGGCCCAGAGCGTGACGCAGGAAGATATCAGCGCCATGATCGAGGCCGGCGGTGAAAACCTGGCCGAGGGAGCGGAAACGGTAGCCGAACTCCCCAGCCGTCTCTATCACGACCTGCGCGCCGCGCTTGCGGGCGAAGAGCCCGTCATGGCAACGCAGGACTCTGAACAGATGACCGTCTGGACCGCCAAGCGCGCGGATCACATCATCGGCTCGTCCCTGCGGGACAGCAATGGCATGACGGTCGCTGTCATCGACGACATCTTCGTCGGCAAATCCGGCAAGCCCGAAAAAATCATCGCCAGGGATGGCGGGTTTTTCGGCTTCGGCGGCAAGCTGGTCGCGTTCGACTATAACGCGATCGCCGGGGAAGATGCCGACGGCATCGGCTTCAAGCCTGTCGGTGCCGCGATGCTGACCGACATTGCCGCCTATGACCCGGCCGCGGATAGCGGCAAGGGCTGGCATGTTTCCACGCTTCTCGGCGCGGACATGAAAGCCCCGGACGGGACGGCGGTGGCGAAGGTCGATGACATCGTCATTGAAGGCGGCCGTGCCGATAACCTGGTGGTGTCCTATGGAACCACGCTCGGCATGGGCGGCCAGCAGGCGGTCGTCGACCTCGACGATGTAGCGATGGTGCGCGGAACGGATGAAACCTTCATCCAGTTGACGCAGGCGCAAGCCGACGTCTTCCGCGCTCTCGACGCGGCATCGACCACGGCGACTGTCTATTAAGCAAGGCAGTAGCCGCAAACGGGACCCGCCGCAAGGCGGGTCTTCGTTTTTGGGGCGCAAGCGTCAATCGGCGACAGCCTGCCGCTCACGGGACAGTTTCACAATAACGCGGCTTAAATAGGCGAACGGCGTGTCGGCCAGCGCGACCATCACCTTGACGCCGTAGGCAACGCACGCGAGGTGGAGCCAGCCGTCGAACGCGCCGTAAAAAGCAAGGAAGGCAAAGGCGTACGTGTCGAAAAGCTGCGAGATGATCGTGCTGCCATTGTTGCGCAGCCACAGATGTTTATCGCCCGTCCAGCGCCTGATGCGCTCGTAAATCCAGATATCGAGACTCTGGCTCAGGCAAAAGACGAATAGCCCCGCGAACACAAGGCGGGCCGACGTCGTGAATACGGCATCCATCGCCCCGGAGAGCGCGATCACATCCTCCGCCGGGACGGCGATGCGGATCGCCTGCAGGAAAAACTGGAACATCAGGGCGGCGAAGATGCTGACCTTCACGGTTTCAAAGGCGGCCTTCCTGCCGAAATTCTCGGTCAGCACATCCATGGCGAGGAAGATCGTCGCATAAAGCGCGGTGCCGAGCGTGATCGGCAACCCGTACACCATCACCACCTTCGCATCGGTAATGCCGAGCAGCAGCGCGATCATCACAACGTAACTTTGCACCCACGCCTTGCCCATCCAGGCGGCGAACGGCACGGCGACAAGGCCCGCAAGCATTGTGACAAGGAAGAGGAGTTCGTTGGTCATGGCCCGCTGCAATTCTTTTTGAAATCGCCGCCGAATGCCTTCAGCTCTTCCGCGGCCATGCTCGTCTTCCCCGCATCAAGCCGCGCCTGCACCAGTTCATCGAAACAGGCCTGCGCCGCCGGCCCTTCGGACGCGGGATCGTCCTCCGCCTTGTTCTGCGCAAGAAAATCGGCGAGTTCTTCGAGGAAGAAAATTTTAACGACGCGGTTGTCTTCATAAGCGGCTTCCGCGTAACAGCAGACGGCGCAGTCATCCAGCCTGCCCGGAAACTCCGCGGGATCGACTCCGGCCTCCGCGATCACCCCCAGCCCCGTCGGCGTCAGAAGCTCGGTATAGCGCAGCGCGCCGTCCTCCACCGCCGCCTCGCCGATGCCGCCGTTGCAGCGGTCGCCGCCCGCGATGATGCCGTGGAGTTTCAGCCGCTCGTCCTCGGCCGACATAGCGTAAAGCGTCGTGAAAAAACCGCTCCCGCCGCCGCTTTCGCGCACCAAAACGATGTCGTGCGGCCCGCTCGCGTTTTCGCCGTCAACGCGCGCGCGGCCAAGATATTTGTATTCGATGAACGGCACGCTCATCCCGGTGCTGTCATCATCTTCATAAAGATACGATGTGCCGGTGAATCCGTCCTGCGGCTCGTAATATTCGTTCGCGCTGGAGGCGCGTATGCCGCCCTTCGTGCAGTCGGCGGCGGAAATCGCCGCGCCCTCCCGCAATTCCTCCCACTGCGTGAAACACAGCGGGTCGACCGGCTTCCCGTCCAGCAACAATTCCGCCGCGAAGGCGGACGCGGGGAGGGCAGTGAAAAGAGCGAGGAGCAGGGTTTGTTTTATGAATGTGGTCATGGACGGTTTTTACCCGGTTTTTGCCGCCTTGTCATCCCGGGGCGGCAGATAAAGGATATCTCTTCAAGGATATGCAAGTGAGAATAAACGAACGTCTTATTATCACTTGATGGCCGAAGTGAGAATATGGCCCATTATTTATGGGAAAATTGAAGGCGGAGCCGACGAAGCTATCCATGCGATAGTGTGGATCGCCACGTCCTGCCAGCCGTAGCCTTGGCCAAGGCTGGTCCCGACGGTGGCTCGCGTGACGGGTTGAAAGGAATATTCACTACAGAGAGCGCAGAGCGCACAGAGAATTGTCGATGAAAACTCTGTGACATCTGCGCTCTCTGTAGTGAAGTTATGTTACGGAATTAAATATATGGTGCCCCGGTTTTCCGCCGCAAGGCGGGTCCAGTCTTTTGGGATCGCCATGTCCCCGACGGTCGCAATCAATTTACTCCGACCCCATTGATCCCTGAGCGGCGCTCGGCTGAGCCTCGCTGGTCCAGGATGATGATCTAGTTATCGTCAGAAATTTTATGGCCTAAAATAATTTTTATGTCTTTTCTTTTTTCAGCTTTATATAATTTCACGGTAACAATATCCAAGATCAGCAAAGCTATACATAGAACAAATAGCAATGTAGCAGCAACAACTCCCCTAAATCCCAAAAGGATTATTGCAATCAAAGCAATTGGAAGAGTAAGGGGCCATAATAGAAAAAATTGCCAATCTATTTTTCTGTTTAACAATGTGTTGCAATGACTGCATTGTATAGAAGTCCAGCGTGAGATCAAAAGAGTGCCGTGCCAAGGAAGTTTATTATTGCATTCAGGGCATTTCATTTCTTCTCTTCTCTTTTCATCGCCCATCTTCAGCGCCGCGATAAAGTTTCTATCGGTCTTGTCAATGAATTACAGACTCAATGCACTCTTTAATCATCTTATTTATCAGAGTATTTGAATTTTTGATTTTAAGATGCTGTTTCAAAAAATTATAATCGTACTCCGCCGCGAGGATGCGAAAGGAAGTATTGAGGAACGAGGACGTAACGATATCGACTTCGGAAAAATTTATTTCGACGTCGCTATTTTTCTTTAGCGACGACTGGATGGCATGATAAAGCCTCGACCCGTCTTCATGATCGAGATTGCCTTTAACGAGTTCTGCCACGTTTATTGTTACCATTCAAAATCTTCCCGTGTTTCTTCTGCATCGCGAATTTTATCTACCCTGATCTCTATATCAATCAGACGTCCCATGGACAAGACGTCTGCCCCCGGACGCCCAAAACTATTGTGTCACCGGACGCCGTAGTAACTATTGTGCCCGAGAAATTTCAAGCTTATCAAGACAGTTCCTGCAAATTGCAGAAACAGGATGGCTTCGTTCAATAACAATTGCTCCTGAAAGAAAATTATTACTACATTTGAAGCAGGTGGTTTTTTTGTTTCTGAATAAGCGGGAGCGGTTCCAAAGATTGTCCCCGCTAATAGAACGAAACAAGTAGTCCCAGACAGTCATTTCTTAATCCTTATAGTTCAAATCTAACGCATTGGGATTTTAATTGGTTCCTGAACGTTTGGGACACAAACTATCGTGTCCCCGGACGGCCTACATATGCGCTGGCGAGACGAGAGAGACGAGTTGAATATTATGATCGATTCCATCGGAGAATATTCGTATGTTCCATGCAGGGAATGACAGCGCATCGTTCAGGATTGTTAGATATGCACTGTCCCGGTTGCAAAAAAATTCTGGGCGTTTGGGGCACAATAACTATTTGTGCCCCCGGACGTACGGCCTAGCACTCTGTCCGATGGCCTAGATAAATAGGCTCTGAATGGATTGGGTATTCAATCTATAATATCTCCAGTGCTCCATTTCTTTGATAAACTCGATATTTTCCAGCAATTCGGTATTGATCCTGCCCAGTAGCAAAGGATCAGGTTGATTGCCTTGAAATCGGATGCCAAGGGCTACGCCCTGACGGTCACTATTGAAATCGAATTTCGGGCTTTCCTGAGCACGAATGGATAAAAGTGTATAAGTTCCACGCATGATATTTATATTTGCGCTTCCCCGGACGCCAGCTTCTTTTACACGGATTTCGTTGCCAAACTGTCGGTGTGCAAGATTTATCAAAAGATCAATATCATTACTGTAGCTGGGTATTGTTCCAGTTTTAAAAGGTTTAAAAAAATTAAGGCGTTTATTTTTTATAAACTTCCATAAAATCACGAAAGGTAACACAAAGAGCAGGCCAATAAGCATGCCCGTTCTGTTTGTCGTTTTCCTGGTCGCATATTTACCCGTCATTTCTCATCCCCCATCTTCAGCGCCGCGATAAACGCGCTCTGCGGGATTTCCACGCTGCCGTACATCCGCATCTTCGCCTTGCCTTTTTTCTGCTTCTCGAGCAGTTTGCGCTTTCTGGTGATATCCCCGCCGTAGCATTTCGCGGTGACGTCCTTGCGGAAGGCGCTCACATCCTCGCGCGCGACGATCTTGCCGCCGATGGCGGCCTGGATGGCGATCTTGAACATCTGGCGGGGGATGAGGTCCTTCAGGCGCTCGCACAGTTGCCGTCCGCGCCGCTCGGCCTGGCTGCGGTGGACGATCATGGCGAGCGCGTCGACGGGTTCCTGGTTGACGAGGATATCCATCTTCACAAGGTCGCCCTCGGTGAAGCCGTCGAGATGGTAGTCAAAACTCGCGTAACCGCGGCTGATCGATTTGAGGCGGTCGTAGAAATCGAACACCACTTCGTTGAGCGGCAGGCGGTAAATCAGCATCGCGCGGTTGCCGACATAGGTAAGCTCGACCTGCACGCCGCGCCGCTCCTGGCATAACTGCAAGAGCCCGCCGAGATATTCATCGGGCGTTAAGATCGTCGCCCTGATCCACGGCTCCTCGACTTTTGCGATGCGTGACGCATCGGGGAAATCGACCGGGTTGTAAAGGTCATTCGCCTCGCCGTTGGTCATGTATATTTTGTACATGACGGAGGGCGCGGTCGGGATCAGCTCGAGATCGAACTCGCGGTCAAGCCGCTCCTGAATGATCTCCATGTGCAGCAAACCGAGAAAGCCGCAGCGGAAACCCATGCCGAGCGCTTGCGAAGACTCCGCCTCGTAATGCAGCGCCGCGTCGTTCAGGCGCAGCTTGCCGATGGACTCGCGCAGCTTTTCATACTCGCTCGAATCGACGGGGAACAGCGAGCAGAACACCATCGGGATCGAGGGCTTGAAGCCGGGCAGGGCTTCGCTCGCCGGGTTGCGCTCATCGGTAATCGTGTCGCCCACTTTCGTGTCGGCGATATCTTTAATGGCGGCGGTGATGAAGCCCATCTCGCCGGGGCCGAGCGCATCCAGCAACACGCGCTTGGGCGTGAACATGCCGACGCGGTCAACTTCGCGCGCGGCGCCGGTCGACATGAAACGCACTTTCTGCCCTTTGCGCAAATAACCGTCGATCACGCGCACGAGGACGACGACGCCAAGATATGAATCGTACCAGCTATCGACCAGCAGCGCTTTCGTCGGCGCGGCGGCGTCGCCCTTCGGCGGCGGAAGCTGCGTGACGATAGCTTCCAGCAGATCGGGAATGCCGATGCCGCTTTTGCCCGAGCACAGCACCGCGCCCGAGGCGTCGAGCCCGATGACGTCTTCAATCTGCTGGCGCGCCTTTTCCGGCTCGGCGGCGGGCAGGTCGATCTTGTTGATGACCGGGATGATGTCGTGATTATTGTCGATCGCCTGATAGACGTTGGCGAGCGTCTGCGCCTCCACCCCTTGCGAGGCGTCGACGACAAGAAGCGAGCCTTCGCACGAGGCGAGCGAGCGCGACACTTCATAAGAGAAGTCGACGTGGCCGGGTGTATCCATCAGGTTGAGCTGGTATTCGATCCCGTCCTTGGCTTTATAGGCGAGCCGTACCGTCTGCGCTTTAATGGTGATCCCGCGCTCGCGCTCGATATCCATGTTGTCGAGCACCTGCTCGGTCATCTCCCGCGCCTCCAGCCCGCCGCAGGTCTGGATCAGCCGGTCGGCCAGCGTCGATTTCCCATGGTCGATATGGGCGATGATGGCGAAATTGCGGATTTGCTCAAGGGGCTTTGTCATGGCCCGGAACATAGGCGGGATGCCGGAAAAATGCAATCTTAAGAATTTGACAGATTGAATATTTTATGTCTAATGTTTGCCGTCCAAGAAGCAGGAGAAGAAAATGGTTTACACCGGAATAGGCGGCATCGCCCTGTTCACATTAAAAACCGTCTGGCAAGGGCTCCGGGAAATCTGGAACTCCGGCCCGGACGAATATTTCGACAAGGTGCGGAACCACGAGGACATGAGCAATGCGCAAATCCTGCAAGCAGTGCCGGACGATGCCTTTGTGCTGGTCAGCTCTCTGGGCGAGGCCATCGCCGATATCGGCCGCAACCGCAATTACGCTTTCACCGCGCGCGACAATCTTGAAACATTGCAGCCCTTTCTGAACGGCCTGATCGATGCGGTGCGCAGCGGCAACGCGGAAGGCTACCACGCGCTGCGCGATGAAGAAATAAAGCGGAGCGAGGAAGACTGGTTCATCCGCGCGGGCGGCGTCAAGGCCGCGCTTCAGGCGAATCCGCTCCCCGGCAATCTCAACCGCGCGGCTTCGTTCGCGCTGATGCTAATCAAGCACAGCAGCAAGGCCGAAGTCGGAGCCCTTAACGACGTGCGTTATTGCGCTCCGGGCTGGGGCAGGCTTAATCCGTGAGGCCAATCCTCTAGCCAAACCGCAAGCCGGCTTATGTCTTTGCTATTGCCACGTCCCGATAAACGCGCTCTTATAGTCCCTGAACTATAAAAAAATATAAGAACAGGGACGTTTTGCCATGAAGGGATTTTTGCGCCGCAGATTTGCGGCCGCCGTGGCCGGTATTGCGCTCGGTGCGCTGGCTGCCTGCTCGACGGTAAGCAGCGATCCGCCTCCCCGGCCTCCCGCGCCGCTGCAGCCGACATCCCCCGACTGCATCGAACCCGCCCGCATCGCGAACGGCACGGCGAGGGGCGGCAATGAAAGGCTGGCGGCCTTGTATAACAAGGTCAGCGGGACGGAAACCGGCAATGCTATCATGAAAAGTCTCGCAAGGTCTAAAACCGTAATCTGCATGAACGAGAAACTGGACAAGCCGGATGCGTACGGCTTTATCAAGATCGGCCGTTTTCAGTCCGGCCTGAACAGGATCGAGCTCAATCCCCTTCTCGGCGACAGGATACTGCCGATCATTCTCGCGCACGAAGGCCATCACGAGGGGCAGCCTGACGAGTTCAACAGAAAAGGAAATTTTACCGGGGCCGACCGCGTCATATTGCATTGGTTCAACGAAGCCGATGCGCGGCTCATGAGCATACTCTTTGCTTATGAAATAGAAAAAAGCGGTTATTCCGGTCATATGGACTGGCTTGCCAAAACGAAAGAAGATGGCCCTTTGGTCAAGGTATTTAAGGAATCGCTGGAGCGCGATCCGGACGATATGGAGGCGGCAATGAGGGCTGTGATCTATGCGTTTCACAAGAACAGGCCGATCAGGGAATCCTACGAGCGGTTCATGGTGAAATGGAACGAAATATACGGCCCCGGTTTCAACCCTTCAAAACCCCGCGATGAACTGTTCACCGACGAAACCCTGTATAAGCAGGGCGACAAGGGCAAGCTCGGCAATTATATGACCCCCGCGCTGGTGGATTATATACGTAAAAGCTTCACGGACGAGGATTACCAAAAATGGGAGAGCAAGCTGTTCAAGCCGAAGCCGCCCGTCTCCGTCCCCGCCGAAACCATCCCGGTCTCGATGCCATAAGGGCATATTCGCGTTGAAGCCGGGCATCCGGAATGATATGGTCATTAAGGTTTAAAAGACAGGAGCCCGGTCATGAGTTTAAAAGGCGGTACAATTTTATTGCTGGCGGCTATTGTGATGTTTGTCGCCGTTTCCTTTTTCGTCAGATCCGGCCCCGGCCCGGGTTCGCGCAATTATATCCCGCAGCATGAGCAGCAGGCCGCCGATGCGGCGGCAGTTACGGCGCAAGAGCCTGCCGTTATGACGGCTCCGGTGGAAGATTCTTCCGCCGCGCCCGCCGTTACCATGGAGGCGCCGGCTGTCATGCCTCCTCCCGCCGATGAAACTGTAACCACGGACATGCCGATGGAAGCTCCGTCGGAAGCCCCGACCGGTGAACCCATGACCACTGACATTCCTGGTTCCGCTCTCTCTGGTGAAGGTGAGGCCGCGCCGCCGATGGAAGGCAGCGAGTCCGCCGCTCCGCCGGAACAAACCGGCGAAGCCATGCCGCCCGCCGAACCGGCGCCTGCCTGCGATTTCGCGATGTGGGTGGGTCAGCCTGTAAACGAGGAAACCGTAAAAGCAACCGGGCGGCCCTACAGGATATTGCCGCCCGGATCGATGGCTACGATGGACTACAGCGCGGAGCGCATCAACGTCCATACCGATGACGCCGGCGTTGTCACCGAAGTGACCTGCGGCTGATCGGTTTAAATATTCAGCTTGGGATCGTTTGAGATATTGGCCGTCGGAGCCTGTCCCAGCGCTGCCGCCGCAGGGCCCCATTGCTCCGTTATGCCATTATCGAATGTACCGCCCTGATGGCGTCCCCCAAATGTGGGATCTGCCCGGAACGCCATCTGATGATCTAAAACTTTCTGATCCGTAATCTCGTATAACGCCATTATTCCACTCCTCTAATTCACACACCTTTACGGCTTAGAAGAGTTCAGGCGCGGTGGATAATGAGGGGGAAATATTGTCCCGAAACGGGTTTCCCGGTGTCAGCATCCATTTGCACCATCATAACCTGGAACGCGTTCTGCATGTGCTTGGCCAGTTTCTCGGGTACTTTTAGCCCGAAATTCCGGACATCGCCGTCATCCAGAATGAAATCCAGGTTATTCGTGCCCAGGTCGAACTCCACCCACGAGAGGGGCTTGTTAAAGGGCTTGCTGTGGAACAATGAGACTTCCGCCGTATCGTTAACCACCAGCTCGACCTTGAAGTCGACTTTCTGGACTTTTTTCGTGTCAGGGATGCTCTCGGAAACCATAACTACCGCTTGAGACTATTAAAGTAACCCTGACATTCTAAGCCGTTCGCATTACCTATTCAACACTACTAATGTTAACATAACGTTAAAATTTTTCATAATTTTAAATTGGGACAGGAAAACTGTAAAACCCTGTACAAACCTGATATCTGCTTTCCCCGCGCAAGCGGGGACCTCCCGAAGCTGGTTACTGAACCGGATCCCCGCTTGCGCGGGGAAAGCAGTTTAGTACTTGAAAGAGGGGAAAGGGTTACTAATGCCGGAAATGCCGCATCCCGGTAAAAACCATCGCAAGCCCGCGTTCATCGGCGGCGGCGATGACTTCATTGTCGCGCACCGATCCGCCCGGCTGGATGACGGCGGTGACGCCCGCTTCGGCGGCGGTTATAAGCCCGTCCGCGAACGGGAAGAAGGCGTCGGAAGCGACGACCGAACCCTTGGTCAGCGTCTCGGCGATTTTCGCCGCCGTCGCGGCTTCCCGCGCTTTATGCGCTGCTATGCGCGTTGAATCGACCCGGCTCATCTGTCCCGCGCCGATGCCGGCGGTCGCGCGGTTTTTCGCGTAGACGATCGCGTTCGACTTGACGTGTTTCGCCACGCGGAAGGCGAAGATCATGTCGTCGATCTCCTGCGCCGACGGCGCGCGTCTGGTGACGACTTTCAGCGCGGATTTATCGACGCGCCCGCTATCGGCATCCTGCACCAGCAGGCTGCCCGCAAGGCTCTTGACGATGCGGCGCGGCGCGGCCGGATCGGGCATCGCGCCCGTGGCAAGGACGCGCAGATTGTTTTTCGTTTTTAGAACTTCGAGCGCGGCGGGCTCAACCGACGGCGCGATAATGACTTCGCTGAAAATCTTGATGATCTCGGCAGCCGTGTCTTTATCGAGCGCGCGGTTAAGCGCGATGATTCCGCCGAACGCGCTGACCGTATCGCACAGCAGCGCCTGCTTGTAAGCATCGAGCGGCGTCCTGCCGATAGCCGCGCCGCACGGGTTCGCGTGCTTGATGATCGCAACGGCGGGCTCATCGAACTCCGCCACCAGTTCGAAGGCGGCGTCGGTGTCGTTGAGATTGTTGTAGGAAAGCTCCTTGCCCTGAAGCTGCCGCGCCGTGGCGACGCCGGGGCGGTCGCTGCCGTCAAGATACAGCGCGGCGCTCTGGTGCGGGTTCTCGCCGTAACGCAGAGTTTGTTTTATGCTGCCCGCAAAGCTCGCGCGGCGGGGGAATTCTTTCGCGCTGGTCTGTCCCGCCATCCATCCGGCAATCGCTGAATCGTAATGCGCGGTCAGCGCGAACGCGTTCGCGGCGAGTTGCCGGCGCAGCGCAAAGCTGGTCGCGCCGCCATGCTCTTCCATATCCTTCAGCACCGCATCATAATCGTTCGGATCCGTGACGATGGCGACGAACTCATGGTTCTTCGCCGAAGCGCGGATCATCGCGGGGCCGCCGATATCTATATTCTCGACGCACTCATCGTAATCGCCGCCGCCGGCGACGGCCTGCGTGAAGGCGTAAAGATTGACGACCACCATGTCGATGGCGCCGATGCCGTTATCCTTCATCGCCTTCAGGTGGGCATCGCTGTCGCGCCGCGCTAAAATGCCGCCATGCACTTTCGGGTGCAGCGTTTTGACGCGCCCGTCCATGATCTCGGGAAAGCCGGTAAAAGCTGCTATGTCGATCACATCGATCCCCGCCGCCTTGAGCATCTTCGCCGTGCCGCCGGTCGAAACGATCTCAACGCCCCGCGCTTTCAGCGCGAGCGCAAAGGGCTCAAGCCCGGTCTTGTCAGTGACGGAAACCAGCGCGCGCTTGACGGGGACGGGACGGGAATCGCTCGCTTCTTTATTGGCCCGCGCGGCCTTGGAATCGCTTTTACTCATGGCTCTTATTTTTAGGCGATATCGGCGGTTTTGTCCACCTATCCCGCCGCGGCGGGACCCCTCGCGGCCTTGCCTTCGCTCAGCACGTAAATCCCCTGCGCCGTTTCCAGCGGGACGAATCCGGCGGATCCTTCGGGCGTTTCGGATTTTCCCAGCAGCAGAAACCCGTCGGGATGAAGCTGCCGCGAAAGCCGCGACAGGACGTCCTTTTTAAGCGGCTCGTCGAAATAGGTCAGCACGTTGCGGCAGAAGATCGCATCGAACTCCCCGAACGGGCCCATATCGTTCAGCAGGTTGAAATTCTCGAATGTCACCATCTCGCGCACTTCCGGCTTTGCGCCCCAGTACCCGTCTTTCTGCTCGAAATATTTCAGCAGGATATTGATCGGGATGCCGCGCTGCGCCTCGAACTGCGAATAATCGCCGTTTCGGCCTTTTTCCAGCGCGGCTTCCGAAATGTCGGTCGCGAGGATTTTCAGCGGCCAGTTGGGAAAAAGATGCTGGTTCTCAAGCAGGGTAACGGCAAGGGAATAGGGCTCCTGCCCGCTGGAGCACGCCGCGCTCCAGATCCTGATTTCGCGGTTCTTGCCGCGCTTTTTCGCAAGATAGGGCAGGGCAACCTGCGCAAACTCCTTAAAAGGAACGTCGTCGCGGAAGAAGGCGGTTTCGGTCATGGTCATGGCCTCGATCACGTCCTTGACCAGCGCCGCGTCAGGCACCCCGCGCATCACGCCCGTCATGGCCTCTAGCGAGGCAAAGCCCCATTTCTTCGCAACCGGCGTCAGGCGCGAATCCAGCAAAAAGGATTTGTCCGCCGTCAGCAGCATGCCTGACTTCCTTTTCAGCAGGTCCGAATACATGGCGAAATCAGCGATGCGCATCTGTTGTTCCCGTGACTATGCCGTTTGTTTGTTTTTTTCCATCAGTCCGACCTGCACGAATTTGGCCGCGACGATCTCTCTATCGAAAGGCTTCATGATATATTCATCCGCGCCCGCCGTAACCGCCCGCTGGATGTGCGTAAGGTCGTTTTCGGTGGTGCATAATATGACTTTCGTCGCCGCGCCCGAGCCGTCTTCCATCATCCGCAGCTTTTCTAAAAACTCGATACCGCTCATGACCGGCATGTTCCAGTCGAGCAGGACGACGTCGGGCATCGTCTTTTCGCAAAAATCGAACGCCTTCTGCCCGTCTTCCGCCTCATGGCAGGTAAAGCCGAGCCCCTCCACGATACGGCGGGCGACTTTGCGGACAACGCGGCTGTCATCGACGATCAAACAGGACTTCACTTGTTAACCCCTCACGCAAGGCTTTTCAAGACAGCATAGCGTTAAGACGTTAAAGAAATTGTTAAATTTTTGAAATCATTCAGTGTCATCCCGGCGAAAGCCGGGATCTGGTTGCCGTATTTCCCCGATCCCGGCTTTCGCCGGGATGACAACAATTGGGGTTTTACGATTTATAAGTCAGCGTGAAAACCACGCGGTCAGGATGCTTCTCTGCTATCTTTATGTCAAACCCATAATTATGCGCGAGAACCGAAACCGCGTAAGGGTGAACAAGGCGCGGATCGAGATTTTCCGCGGGGATCGTCCGGGCCAGCGCGTCCTCGACCTGGTCGCGCACCAGCGGGTCGTTGCCCCAGGCGGTCACAAGGGTCTGCCCCGGCGTTCCCGCCGTTACGGTAATCTTGCCGCCCTTGGGCAGGCATTCCTGCGCCAGCATCATGGCGCCCATCAGCATTTTGCAGAAACCGAGAGGGGGCTCATCAAAGCCCAGCTTTGCATGCGGATCCCAGTCCTGCGTGACCTTGCCGTCGCCGCCGACGAGGTCGGCGAAGGTTTTATGGACGTTTTCCGGCTTGATGTTGGGGTCGCGCCCGCCCGCGCCGTAGGCAAGGCGGAAGGCCTGTAGCCGCGCTGCCGCCATCTGGGCGCTGTGGGCGATCAGGCTGACGGCTTCCTCGCCGTTCGCCATGCCCATTTCCTGCAGGAATTCAACGCCGTTATGGACGGCCCCGACCGGGCTGATGAGGTCGTGGCAGATGCGCGAGGCCAGCAATTCAAGGATCGTCGTATCGAGCGGATTGCTTTGCATATCGGAATGACCTGACAAATTTTTATTCGGGGAAGCTAACGGCATAACCAATCTTTTTGACCTCCAGGCGAACCATTTGTTTCATTCGTTCAAGATTTTCGGGGCTGTTCGCTTCGGCCCTTGTCACCAGAACATTCTGGGTATTCGATGCCCGCAGCAGCCACCATCCGTCCGGGGTCGTGACGCGGATTCCGTCAATATCGTTGACCTCGAACTCCTTGTTCTCAAGCGGTTTCAAATCTTGGACAATTTTTCGCACAAGGTCAAACTTTTCCGCTTCCTCGACTTCAAACCGCACTTCCGGCGTATTGTAAATCGGCGGCAGGTGGCGGGTCAGCGAAGAAAGCGGCCCCTCGGCCTCGCAAACCTCGTTCATCAGGCGGATCGCGCAATATGTGCCGTCATCGAACCCGTACCATTTGTCGGCAAAAAAGATATGCCCGCTGAGCTCGCCCGCGAGCGGCGCTTTAAGTTCCGCCATCTTGTCCTTGATCAGCGAATGGCCCGTCTTCCACATCACGGGTTCGCCGCCGAGCCGCGCGATTTCATCAAAGAGAATGCGGCTGCATTTGACATCGGCGATGATCGGCGCGCCCTTGCGCTCTTCCAGAACTTCGCGGGCGTAAAGCGTGAGCAGCATATCGCAGCGCAGGACCGTTCCGCGCTCATCGACGACGCCGATGCGGTCGCCGTCGCCGTCGAACGCTATGCCGAGATCGCAGCCGTTCTTTTTCACGCTCGCGATAAGGTCTTTAAGGTTTTCATCGACCGTCGGATCCGGATGATGATTGGGAAAATTGCCGTCGATTTCATCGAACAGCAGGATATGCTCGCCCTCGAGCTTTGCGGTCAGGCGGCGCACGATTTCCCCGGTCGCGCCGTTGCCGCAGTCCCATGCGACTTTAAGCGGCCGCGCTCCCCTGTAATCGCGCAGCAGCCGGTCGACATAGTTGTCGATGACATCGACCTCGCGCAGCGATCCTTCGCCGCTCTCGAAATCGCCGCCAGCCGCGATCGCTCCAAGCTCGCGGATAGTTTCCCCGAACACCGGCGCGCTTTGCAAAGTCATTTTAAAGCCGTTGTAATCGGGAGGGTTGTGCGAGCCTGTCACCATGATGCCGCCATCGGCCATGTGGTCGCGCACCGCGAAGTACAGCATCGGCGTGGGGCCAAGCCCCACATGCTCCACCGTCACGCCGGTGGACAGCAGGCCGACAATAACGGCGTTGGCGAGCGCGGGCGAGCTGTCCCGCCCGTCATAACCGACGCACACCAGCGAGCCGCCCTTGCGTTTTATAAATGTGCCGAACGCGCAGCCCAGCGCGTGGGCGTCGGATGCCGAAAGATTCTTGCCGATTTGCCCGCGGATATCGTATTCGCGCAATATCTCGGGATCGAACCGGTGCGGCTGCTTCGGGATTTTTTCTTGAGTAGAAGCTTTTTTCATACGCTTTTTTTGGCTTTCGGCGCGGCCTGATAATCGGCGTACTTATTGACGATTTCGGCGATCTGGCCGCCAATTACGGGATCATGCAGGCTAAAGGCGATGTTGGCTTCGAGAAATCCGAGGCGGCTGCCGCAGTCAAAGCGTGTGCCTTCAAAGCGCAGGCCGTGGAAAGGCTGTTTGCCGATCAGTTTGGCCATCGCGTCGGTGAGCTGTATCTCCCCGCCCGCGCCTTTTTCAAACGCGGCGAGATGATCGAAGACTTCCGGCTGCAGGATATAACGCCCGATCACGGACAGGGTCGACGGCGCCTTCGCAGGGTCCGGCTTTTCGACCAGCCCCTTGATCTCGGTCATGTTGCCTTTTTCGGCCCCGGATTTAAGGACGCCGTATTTCGACGTGTCCTCGCGCGGCACGTCCATCACCGCGACGATATTGCCGCCGGATTCGTTGTAAGCCTCGATCATCTGCGACAGGCAGCCTTTTTCGGCGAGAATGACGTCGTCGGGCAGCAGGATCGCAAACGGATCGTCCCCCACCAGCTTGCGCGCGCACCAGACCGCATGGCCAAGACCGAGCGGGCGCGGCTGGCGCGTCAGGAACAGCCTGCCTTCGCCCATTTCAAGATCGGCGACTTTCTGCACAAGGTCGGTCTTGCCGCGCCGCTCCAGCGTTTCCATCAGTTCGGGCTGGTAGTCGAAATGCTCTTCCAGCATTTCCTTCTGGCGGCCCGTCACGAAAACGAATTCCTCGATCCCGGCATCGCGCGCCTCTTCATAGGCGTGCTGGATCAGCGGGCGGTCGGCCAGCGGCAGCATTTCCTTGGGCATGACTTTGGTCGCGGGCAGAAAGCGCGTACCCAGCCCGGCAACCGGGAAGACGGCCTTGCGTACCGGTTTGAAGCTTTTGCTCGGGCTCATAAGATTTCACAAAGCGGTTAAAACCAAGGCGGCATTGTTGGCATAAAACCGCCTGATTTTCAAGTATTTGCCGTTTTCTTTTGCGGTCCGCTTGAAAACTCCCGGCCTGTCCGGACGGTTCCCTCATGAGAGCAGGAAAAGTTTGCAGGATGAAAGAAAATTATGTTAATTATTGCCGGTTGAAACAGAGGAAAACAGACCGCATGACGGACAATTCGAACATAGCGCAGGGCGCGGCCTCCTCCGGCTTTGCTATCTATCCCAGCCTGCGGGATAAAGTCGTATTCGTGACCGGCGGCGCGGCCGGCATCGGCGCGGAGATCGTGCGGCAGTTCGCGCATCAGGGATCGCGCGTCGCCTTTGTCGATGTGCAGGACGAGGCGGGAGCATCGCTCGCCGCCGCGATCCGTGACGAGGGCGCGGTCGAGCCGCGCTACATCTCCTGCGATATCACCGATATCGATGCGCTCAGGCAGGTCATGGATATAGTGGGCGCGGAAATGGGATGGATTTCGGTCCTTGTCAACAATGCCGCCAGCGACCGCCGCTTCAAGGTGGACGAGATAACCGGGGAAGACTGGGACTGGTCGATGAAGCTTAACCTGAAGCCCCAGTTTTTCGCCGCGCAGAAAGCGGCGGAGCATATGAAGATGCTGGGCGGCGGCTCGATCATCAATATGAGTTCGATCTGCTGGATGCGCGGCAAAAAGGACATGAACCCTTACATCGCCGCCAAGGCGGGGATCGCCGGCATGACAAGGTCGCTGGCAAGCAATTACGGCGAGTTCAATATCCGCGTCAATGCCATCGCGCCGGGAGCCGTCATCACCGAACGGCAGATCAGGGATGTTTTCAAGAACGAAGCGGCGGTCGACGCCGTCGTCGATCAGCAATGCCTGAAATCCCGCCTGCTGCCCGGGGACGTTGCCCGTTTGGTTCTGTTCATGGCTTCGGACGACAGCCGGATGATTACCAGGCAGATCCCGGTTATCGATGCGGGGCTGTTATAGTTTATTTCAAAAGAATATCCCGCGCCTCATTGACCTTGGCGGCCAGCCATTCGGAGCCTTGCTTGTCCGGGTGCGCTTTCTTCATCAGCTTCTTATAGGATTCCTTGATTTCTTCCCTGGTCGCGCCTTCCTGAAGCCCGAGAATTTCCAGCGCTTCCCGGCGCGTCATCGGGCCGGAAGGAGGAATGACGTCCGGCGGCGCTTCCGCTTTTTTATTTCTTTTATGCCAGAACGCTATGACGAACGGATACAGCGCCGCCAGCAGCCCCAGCGCCGCGGGCAAACGCCCGGTCACGGCAAGAAAAAACAGCGCGGCGCAGATGACCGTAAACCCCGATACCGCGAACAGCGAGACGATCTGTTTCGTGTTGGCCTGCAAAAAGAACCGGTAGAGCCCGTAAAGGCCCACAAGTATGCCGATGATGAGAATAAGGTAAGGCATGGCTGTATCATAAATGAATTATCTTCCCGGCGAAAGCGGACTATGCGGGCGGCTTCGCGTACCCCTTGATCTTCTCCGGCCCGATGGCGCGCACAAGCTGGCGCACTTCCTGCCGCGCAGCGATTTGGGAAAGAGTCAGCGGCTCGTCCTCTTCTTTTAAATCAAGCAGGGTCAGGCCTTTGAGAAAAAGATCGCGGAAGATCACGCGCTCGCCGAAACCGGGCGCGAGGTCGAACCCGAATATCCCGCTCATATCCTCCAGCAGCGTCCCGACGATTTTCTTATTGCGGGCGTCCATGTGCGAGAGGCGGTTGCGCATGACGATCCAGTGCGCCGGTTTTTGCTCCTGCACCATCTGCGTATACACCGACGGCCCGAGAATATTGTAACTGACCGGGTTGATGCGGGCGAGAAGATCAAGGTCGAGCAGGCTGTCGTTGAGCGGCGTAACCAGCGTGTCTGCGTGCCCGTGGCCAAGGCGGCTTAAGTAATTATCCGTTCCCGGCGTGTCGATGATGATGAACTGGCAAAGCGGCCTCAGTTCCGCAAGCGCCGCGGCAAGAAACGCTTCTTCCTGCGCCCGCTTGGCCTCCATGTCGTCAAGCTCGCTTTGCGGCACAGCCCGGTGCAGGGGGCAGGGGATAGCGTTGCCCGTATGCTCCGCGAAATAACGGCGGTTATCCATGTACCGGGTCAGCGTGCCCTGCCGCGCGTCCAGATCGATGCTGCCGGTTTTATAGCCGAGCCGGGCAAGCGCAATGGCGGCATGCATCGCCGCGGTCGATTTGCCCGATCCGCCTTTTTCGTTGCCGAAAACGATAATGTGCGCGCTTGTCATGATAAAAAAAGGCTGGCAAATAAGGAAAAACCTTATATCATTCAACATTATGACAGAAAAGACAGGCAGCGAAAAGCTTAAGGATCTGCGGGCGGAAATGGCCCGGCGCAATATTGCGGGTTATTTAGTGCCGCGCGAGGACGAATGGCAGGGCGAATATGTCCCCGCCTGCGCCGAGCGGCTCAGATTTCTCACCGGTTTTACCGGTTCGGCGGGGCTTGCCGTCGTCATGAAGGACAAGGCGTTCGTCGTTTCCGATGGCCGCTACACGATCCAGATGGAAAATCAGGTGGATGCCGCCCTTTATTCCCGCGTGACGCTGGCTGCCGTGGATCCCGACGCGACCATGCATTCCCTGTTCAGGGACAACCTCCCTCCGGGCAGCCGCATCGGCTACGACCCGCGCCTGCACACCCAGCAGAATATAGCGAAGCTGACCAACGCGCTTAAAGCGCATGGCGTCGAATTCGTGCCGGTCGAGGAAAACCTGGTCGATGCGATCTGGGACGGCAAACCGGATCATCCGATGGACAGGGTTGTCGCGTACGAAGAGAAATACACGGGCCGCTCTTCGGCTGACAAGCGCGCGGAAGTCGCCAAAGACATTCAGAATGAAAAAGCCGCCGCCTTCATCATGACGATGCCGGATTCGATTACATGGCTTCTCAATATCAGGGGCGGCGACATTCCGCATGTTCCTGTGCCGCTCTCCTACGCCATCGTCCATGACAGCGGCGAGGTCGACTGGTTCGTTCCCAGGGCCAAGGCCGGCGGCGAAGTCTTGCAGCATATCGGCAACCATGTCCGCGTGCATGATTTCACCGAAATGGAATTCATGCTCGCGGCCCTTGCGCGGAAGGCTTCTGCCGCAAAACAGCCTGTGCTGGTGGATTTTGGCTCGGCTGCGTTATGGTTCAAGACCGCTCTGGAAAAGGCGGGTGCGGAAGTAAAGCCCCTCAAGGATCCGGTCGTCGATAAAAGAGCGGCCAAGAACGAAACCGAGAAAAAATGGATCGAGGACGTCCATGTCCGCGACGGCGTCGCGTTGGTGAAATTCTGGAAGTGGGTCGCGGAGGAAGCGCCGAAGGGGCAGCTTACCGAGATTTCCGTCGAGGAACAGCTGCTGCGGTTCCGGCGGCAGGACAAGGATTTTAAAGACACCAGCTTTTCTTCCATCGTCGGCTGGGCGGGCAACGGCGCCATCGTCCATTACCGCGCGACGCAGGAAACGAACACGCGGATACAAGGCTCAGGCCTGCTGCTGGTCGACAGCGGCGGCCAGTATCCCGGCGCAACGACCGACAACACCCGCACAGTCGCCATCGGCGAACCGACGGAGGAAATGAAGGACCGCTTCACCCGCGTCCTCAAGGGGCATATCGCCGTAGCAATGGCGCGGTTCTCGAAATACACCTCGGGCAAGGCGATCGACGCGCGGGCGCGGCAATATCTTCAGCAAATAGGCCTCGATTACGATCACGGCACCGGGCATGGCGTCGGCGTCTATTCTTCCGTGCATGAAGACGGCGTCAGGATTTCACCCAAGGTCGACAGCTATTTCCGCCCCGGAAATCTCGTATCCAATGAGCCGGGCTATTACAAGGCTAACGCATACGGCATTCGCATCGAAAATCTTGTGATGGTCGAGGAGGTCGAAGGCTGGAAGGACGAACACCTGAAATACCGCTTCAACCCCGTGTCGCTGACGCCCATCGACCAAAAGCTGATCGATGTCGATCTGCTGGGCGCGGATGAAATAAAATGGCTGAACGAGTATCACCAAAAAGTCTACGACAGGCTGAGCCCGCATCTGGACAAGGATGAGCAGGACTGGCTGCGCAGGGAAACCGCGCCGATAGGGCGCGGGCCTGCCCCTTAATCTTTCCCTCTCCCTGTGGGAGAGGGTTGCGCAGGCTTATCTGCGTAGCTCTTGCGAAGCGGATTAGCCGGAGCTGGGTGAGGGGTTACGGTGTTTAATAATCGGGCACAGTAACCCCTCACCCACTCAGCTAAGGCTTTTCCAGGAGGAAAAGCCAAGCTTCATTGCCCTCTCCCGCCGGGAGAGGGCGGATAGTAATAGAAATAAAAAAGCCGGGCTTTGCCCGGCTGATTTTTTTTGGTTAACAACGTGAGGGGAATTAATCCCGGTCGCGCTTTTTACGCTCCATCTTCCGCCAGCGGCGGACGGCTTCGGCCTTTTCGCGTTTTCTCTTTTGCGACGGCTTCTCGAAATCGCGGCGAAGCTTCATCTCGCGGAAGATGCCTTCACGCTGCATCTTCTTCTTGAGCACTTTCAGCGCCTGATCGACGTTGTTATCGCGTACGCTTACGCTTACCAATCCAAATCACCTCTTTCGGGTCTTATCCAAGTGTTTCAAAGTCCAGCATTTCTATACGGCCATAGGCCGCAAGGCAAGGAAAAAATGCCGACTAACCTTTTAATTATAAGGAATTTCAGGGTTTTATTCAAATAATAAGACAGGCGGCGGGCTATAGCAGGGGTGATGCTCTTGAAGCATTTTGTACCTTGCCAGCAATGTGTGTCCGAGATGTTTCCGGTTGAACTCAATATCCCCCCCATGGCTGGCTACCACGAAAACTCTGGTCAGCCCCTCGTGTGAGTCAAGGACATCAACGAAAATCCCGCACAAATCACCAATATCGGTCCGGGACAGAGCGCTGCCGGGATCGCTTGTATTCAGCGCGCCCCGGCTTGCTTCCAAAACTTCAGAGGCCTGATTGGACCATTCGCTTTCTATCTTTTCCTTGATAGTGGCCTTATTCATTTCATCCAGCATGGCAACGTGTTCCGTGATTTCTGCTTCAAGGATATTGGCGTTTTCAATATCTTCCGCGCTGGGCTCGGAAGATGACAAGAAGGCAAAAAGCGCAAGCGCTGCGGTACCGGCGGCAGCGGCTATCCCTAATGCTTGTCTGTAGCTAATCATGGCTGAATGTCCCTCTAATCGATTTACAGAAGAAAGGGTCTAGCAGTATCTTTGTTAATATGTCAATATTTTTTTAGGCTACCCGGCGCGCCCGCAGATTTAATGCGGCTTCCATCAAATCCTTCGTGTAATCCTGCTGGGGATTGTCGAAAATCTGGCTGCCCGCGCCGTATTCCACGACCTTGCCGTCCCGCATCACCAGCACCTCATGCGCCATCGCGCGGACAACGCGCAAATCATGGCTGATGAAAATATAGGCAAGATTGTATTTCTCCTGCAGGCCGCGCAGCAGGTCGACGATCTGCGCCTGCACGGACAGGTCGAGCGCGCTGGTCGGTTCATCCAGCACGACGAATTCGGGGTTCAGCACCATAGCTCTTGCAATTGAAATGCGCTGGCGCTGGCCGCCGGAAAATTCATGCGGATAGCGGTGGCGCGTCTCGGGGTCGAGCCCGACATCGCGCAGCGCCTGCACGACTCTGTCCGTGCGCTCGTTCTCGGAAATATCCGGATGATGCACCTGCAGCCCTTCGCCGATAATGCCCTGCACGCTCATGCGCGGGGAGAGCGAGCCGAACGGGTCCTGGAACACGATCTGCATCTTGCGCCGCAGTGCGCGCATTTCATTGCGGCCATGGCCGGTAATGTCCTCGCCCTTGAAGCCGATCGTCCCTTCGGTGAGATTGGTCAGGCGCAAAAGCGCATAGCCGAGCGTGGATTTCCCCGACCCCGACTCGCCGACCACGCCCACGGTATGCCCCGCCCGGCAGGAAATATCCACGCCGTCGACGGCCTTGATCCACTCGCTGGTCTTGCCGAAAAAGGTTTTTTTACGCGGAAAATGCACCTTGATGTTTTTGGCCTCCAGCACCGGCGTTTCCTTGCCGCCGCTTGTGACGGGGGGCTTTGCCTTCGGCTGCGCCGATAGCAGCATCCTTGTATAGTCATGCTCCGGTTTTGCGAACAGCTTGCCGCTTTCTTTCTGCTCGACGATCTCGCCGTTTTTCATCACGCACACATAATCCGCCATCTTCTCGACGATGGTAAGATCGTGCGTGATAAGCAGCAATGCCATATCCAGCTCTTTTTTCAGCTCTTCCAGCAGCTCCAGAATTTGCGCCTGTATCGTCACATCGAGCGCCGTCGTCGGCTCGTCCGCGATCAGCAGATCGGGATTGTTGGCAAGCGCCATCGCGATCATCACGCGCTGCCGCTGGCCGCCCGACAGCTCATGCGGATAGGCGTGAAGCCGCTCTTTCATCCGCGGCAGCCCGACCATGTCGAGCAGTTCCAGAACGCGCGCCCGCGCCTTGTCCGCATCCATCCCCTGATGCAGCCGCAGCACTTCTCCGATCTGCCGTTCGATCTTGTGCAGCGGGTTGAGCGAGCTTTGCGGTTCCTGGAAGATCATGCCGATGCGCCGGCCGCGGATCGTGCGCATGAACGCATCCGGCGCGCTCACCAGTTCCTGCCCGTCGAACAGGATCGACGACCCCGCCGGGTGGGACGCCAGCGGATAGGGCAAAAGCTGCATGACCGAAAGCGCCGTCACCGACTTGCCCGAGCCGGATTCGCCGACAAGCGCGGTGGTTGCTCCTTTCTCAATGGCAAAGGAAGCGCCCTTGACCGCCTGGAACGCGGCATGCTGCGTCTTGAATGAAACGCCGAGATTCGTTATTTGCAATAAAGGTTTATCCATGAATCCTATATAAGCACGCCATTCCGCAAAATGCGACAGCCTTTATCCGGCTTTTCTGCTATAATCCTTCCTTATATTCAAAGGAGGCCACAATGGCAGGCAAACAGACGCTTTTACCTTCAGACCCCGTCAAGGCGGTCAAGCATATCACCGGCATCGTCCAGCAGTTGCTGGGCATCATGGAACGCGAATCCCGCGCCATGGCGACGCAGGACGCCGTTTCCTTCACGGCGTCGCAGGAAGAAAAATCCGTGCTCGTCAAATCCTACGAACAATGCTCCGCCGAGTTCCGCGCCCGTATCGCCGATTTTCGTAATGTCGACAGGGCGCTGCTCGACCGCCTCGACAGCCTCCAGCGCGAACTCTCCGCCAAAGGCAAAGAGAACATGGCCGCGATGGAGCGGATGAGCGGGTAGCTTAAATCTTCAGGACTTTATAAACCGTTTCATCAATGCGTGGCTCGACCGACTGGAGAGCGGAAAGCGGCAGTTCATCAAGCCTGCGCCCTTTGCTCTCCGCCAGCTTCACGATCTGCCCCGTGACATGATGGGCATCGCGGAACGGCATGTCGAGATTCATGACCAGCCAGTCGGCAAGCCGGGTCGCTGTTGCGTAGCCCGTCGCGGCGGCTGCCTGCATAGCGTCCGTGTTCCATGCCGCCGTGGAGAGCATGCCGTTCATCGCGTCAAGGCACAGGCAGAGCGTATCGAAACTGTCGAACACAGGCTCCTTGTCCTCCTGCATGTCCTTGTTATAGGCGAGCGGCAGGCCTTTCATCACGGTCATCAGCGCCACGAGATTCCCGGTCAGCCGCCCCGTCTTGCCGCGCACGAGTTCGGCGGCATCGGGATTTTTTTTCTGCGGCATGATCGAGCTTCCCGTCGACCATGAATCCGATAACCGCATGAAATTAAATTGCGGCGTCGACCACAGGACAATCTCTTCCGCTAGCCGCGAAAGATGCAGCCCGCATTGCGCCGCGCAGAACAGGAATTCATTCGCGAAATCCCGCGCGGAAACGGCGTCCATCGTGTTGGGCATGGGCTGGCCAAATCCAAGTCCGGCTGCGGTGTAATCCCGGTCGATGGGGAAGGGCGTCCCCGCGAGCGCCGCCGCGCCGAGCGGGGATTCATTGACCCGCTCCCGCGCCGAGGAAAATCGCGCTTTGTCGCGCACCAGCATCTTCGCGTAGGCGTCAAGATGCGCCCCGAGCGTAACGGGCTGCGCCACTTGCAAATGGGTAAAACCCGGCATGACGGTTTCGTCATGTTTCCCGGCAAGATCGGCAAGCGTATCCTGCAGCGCCTGAACTTTGCCGCAAAGCGTGTCGATGGCGTCGCGAGTCCAAAGCCGGAACGAGGTCGCCACCTGGTCGTTGCGCGAGCGGGCGGTATGCAACTTGCCCGCCGTGTCGCCGATCAGCTCACGCAGCCGCGCCTCGATATTCATGTGGATGTCCTCGAATTCGGTTTTAAACTCGAATTTTCCGCTCTCCATTTCCTTCAGGATTTTATCAAGGCCCTCCGCAATAATTTTGGCTTCCTGCGCGGTGATGATGTTCTGACGGCCCAGCATTTCAGCATGGATTTTTGAGGCTTCGATATCCTGCGGGTAAAGCCGTTGATCGATTCCGATGGATACATTGATTTGTTCCATGACCTCATTCGGCGTCGCCGCGAACCGCCCGCCCCATATCTTGTGTGTTTTTGTCATATTTTATGCCTCTTAAAAATCCTGTCTTCCCCGCGAAAGCGGGGATCCGGCTGCCGCTAACGTTCCAGATCCCCGCTTTCGCGGGGAAAGCGAAGAAGAGTGCTCATGCCGCCTTCTTCTTCGCGCTCTTTTTCGCCGCCTTGTGCGCCTTCAGCCGGATTGCGTTGATCCTGATGAATCCTTCCGCGTCTTTCTGGTCATAGCCGCCGGCGACATCCATGCTCGACTGATTCGCATCATAAAGCGCGGCAGAAGACGCGCGGGCGACGGGATAGGCAACGCCCTTGAACAGCTTGACCGTCACCGTGCCGTGCACGTTCTCCTGCGCCTTGTCCATCGTCGCCATCAGCAGCTCCATTTCCGGCGAGAACCAGAAACCGTTATAGATAAGCCGCGCGACTTCCGGCGAGAGCATATCGCGAATCCGCATGACCTCGCGGTCCATCGTCAGTCCTTCGAGATCGCGGTGCGCATTGTGAAGGATTGTGCCGCCGGGCGTTTCATAAACCCCGCGCGACTTGATGCCGACAAAGCGGTTTTCCACCATGTCGAGCCGCCCGATACCATGCTTCGATCCCATATCGTTGAGATAGATGAACAGATCGAGCGGATCCGTTTTTACCGTCCCGTCGGTAAGATTTTCAACTTTAACGGGGATGCCGGCCTTAAAAGTCAGCGCGATCATGTCCGCCTGATCCGGCGCTTTTTCGATCGCGCAGGTGCGGCTGTAAATCTCTTCTCCGCACACATGCGCGGGATCTTCGAGAATGCCCGCCTCGTGCGAGATATGCAGCAGGTTCTCATCTTCGCTGTAAGGCTTGCTCCGCGTCGCCGTCACGGGAATGCCGTGCTGCTCCGCGTAATGCAGCATGTCGCTGCGGCCCCGGAAGCGCTCTAAAAACGCCTGCATTTTCCACGGCGCGAGAACCTGAATATCGGGTTTGAGCGCGTAATAGGTCAGCTCGAAGCGCACCTGGTCGTTGCCCTTGCCGGTCGCGCCGTGCGAAACGAACGCGGCATTTTCTTTCGCCGCGATCTCGATCTGTTTTTTGGCGATGACCGGGCGGGCAATCGACGTGCCGAGCATGTAGCGGCCCTCATAAAGCGCCTGCGACTTGAACGCGGGGAAGATAAAATCAGTGACGAATTCCTCGCGCAAATCTTCGATATAAACGCTCTCCGCGCCGAGCGAGAGCGCCTTTTGCTTTGCCGCCTTCATGTCTTCCTTCTGCCCGACATCGGCAAGAAAGGCGACGACCTCATAGCCTTCTTCGATCAGCCATTTGAGAATGACCGACGTATCGAGGCCGCCCGAATAGGCAAGTACGACTTTTCCTTTGCTCATGTGTATCTCCTATGCCGCGAATTCGAACAGGCTTTGCTGGATATGGACGCCCGCGTTTTTAAGGCACCATGCTAGGATCGATTTCTGCGCGTGCAGGCGGTTCTCGGCTTCGTCGTAAATGACGCTGTGTTTTGATGCAAGAACCTCGTCGGTGACTTCCTCGCCCCGGTGGATCGGCATGCAGTGCATGAACAGCGCATGCGGTTTCGCGCGTTTCATAAGGTCCATCGTCACTTGGTAAGGTTCGAACAGCGCCGTGGTTTTTCCTTCCTGCCCCATCGATACCCACGTATCGGTAACGATGACATCGGCGTTTTCGGCGGCTTCGGCGGGGTCGGTAACCAGCTTCACGTCATCCCGGCGCAAGCCGGGATATTTATCCGTCTGGCCGGAAGATCCCGGCTTTCGCCGGGATGACGAAAGAATTTCCTCAGGCGCCGCCAGCACAAGCTCGAACCCGAATACCGGCGCCGCCTGCTCGAACGTCCGGGCGACGTTGTTGTAATCGCCAAGCCACGCGATTTTCTTGCCCTGGATATTCCCCAGCTTTTCCTCGATCGTCATCAGGTCCGCCATGATCTGGCACGGATGGGAATGGTCGGTGAGGCCGTTGATGACAGGAATTTTGGCATATTTTGACAATTCGACAAGCGCCGCATGATTGCTCATCCTTATCATCACGGCGTCGACAAAGCGCGAAAGAACCTGCGCCGTGTCCTCGATGCTTTCCGCCCCGGTGATCTGCATTTCTTCCGCGTTCATCGTGATGACATGCCCGCCGAGCTGCTTCATCGCCACTTCAAAGCTCATCCTTGTCCGGGTGCTGCGCTTGTCGAACACCATGGCTAGCGAGAGCCCCGCGAAAATCTGCGGCGGCGCGAATTTGTTACGCTTCATCATATGCGCATTTTTAAGAATGGCCTTGAGAATCTGCGGCGGCACGTCCGGCAGGTCGATGAAATGATTGATGTTGTTCATTGCAATATCTTTCTATATCCGCGGTGAGGGCTTGTGGAACGTGAACCAGTTGGAAGCGTTGTCCCATTTTCCGACTGTTCCATGGACGGTAAGATCGTTAAATCTTGCGGCAATGGCGGCATCCTTCAGTCCCTTCAGCGTTATGGGCTCCGATATTTCCGGGCCAAGGTCTACGGCTTTATCCGCCGGCCGGACGAATTTGACATGCGCGCTGCCGTCCTTCGCGTTCTGTCCCGTCCCCGCCGCAACAAATCCGGCGTTCGCGAACTTCGCGACGGCTATCTTGTTATGAAGCCGCACGCTCGCCGCTACCTGTTCGGCTCCATGCTCTGCGGCGGCTTTCACCGCAAGGCTAATCAGGCTCTCGCAAAGCTGGTTGCCCCGGTACAAGGGATCGACCATCAGCCAGCCGATTGTCGCCTGTTTCACGCCCGCCGCCTCATTGAACGACAGCATGAGCTGGCCGGCCAGTTCGCCGCCCGCGAAGATGCCAAGACCGATGCCGCCGTTCTCGTAATGCCTGGCGGCTTCTTTTTTTGATTTGTAATCGATGAAATTGGAAGCGTCGGGCGATTTCACGAGCGCAACCTCATCCTGCAATGCCATCATCCGTCCAAGAAGATCCACGCCAATGTCATTGCCGCGCAATTCCGCGATCTGATATTCAACGCTGCCGTCGGAAACCGTCCAGCCGTTTTCCTTTCTGGCATTGACAAGGGCCGCGCCGCTTTGCCTGACAGTCCCGGCAACGTCCTCCGCCGGATCTTCTTTTCTTAGTGCCTGTGCTCTCATTTCTCTTTACTCGCTCGTTCTTGGTTCGGGCCTTCCGGTTAAAATCCCTGAACAAGCAAGCTTCGCTGCGCCGGTTTCAGGGGAGCCGGTCAGCGTGGTTTCAGGTTATGTAGGGGTGTTTTTAGTGAGTGAACACGCACACAGCCTGACCGCGATGACGGGCGGTCATCGGTCGGCGGCGGCGGCTCGGGGCTGCGAGGGCAGCTTGGCCGTATGTGCTTTGGTTCGTGTTCATGGTTCTCATAAAAACAATAATTGTTGCGCCGTGTCAAAGTTTTTTTCGCAAACCGGCAAAATTTTTCCAGTACGCGTTGCGGCAAGAACAGGCTGTCCTTACCCGTCCGCTACTGCGCATCGCTCGGAGTACTGTAGAGGGTTTATAACATTATGTCAAATAAAAACTTAGCCCAGCGGCATATATTTCTCAACAAGATTCGCAAACCAGCTCGCGCCGATGGGAATGATATCGTCGTTGAAATCGTAATAAGGGCTGTGCAGGCCGTAGTTATGACGGCTTTTGGGGTCTTTCTCCACGCCCTGCCCGACGAAGATGAACGCGCCGGGGCGCTGGGTAAGATACGCGCCGAAATCCTCCGCGCCCATGGTGGGGGCGGTGTCGGCGTCTATATTCTTTTCTCCGACCACGGCGGCGGCGGCGGCGACCGCCATGTCGACCGCGCCGTCATGATTGACGGTCGGGGCGTAGCCGTCGGGCAGGATGATGATTTCGGCCTCGGCCATGAAGGCGCGGGCGGTGTGCTCGACGACTTCCCTGATCCGTTTTTTAAGGAATTCCCGCGTTTCATGGCGGAAAGCCCGCATCGTGCCGACAAGCACGGCTTTTTCATCGATGATGTTATGCGCGCCCGTTCCCGCGTTGAAGTTGGAAACCGTGACGACCGCCTGGTCCACCGGGTCGACATTGCGCGCGACGATGGATTGCAGCGCGATGACGATCTGCGCCGCGGCGACAATGGGATCGATGGTCTTGTGCGGCACGGCGGCGTGGCCGCCTTTGCCTTTGACCGTTATCTGGAATTCATCGGCGGACGCCATGATCGGCCCCTTGCGCGTGCCAATATGGCCGACCGGCATATACGGCCAGTTATGCAGCCCGAAAACGTAATCGCACGGAAATTCGTTGAACAGCCCTTCCTCGATCATCTTGTAAGCGCCGCCGCCGCCTTCCTCGGCGGGCTGGAAGATCAGGTGCACCTTGCCGTTGAAATTGCGGTTCTCGCTAAGATATTTCGCCACGCCCAGCAGGGTAGAGGTGTGACCGTCATGGCCGCAGGCATGCATCTTGCCGGGGTTTTTCGAGGCGTAGGAAACGCCCGACTGCTCCACGATGTCGAGCGCGTCCATGTCCGCGCGCAGGCCGATGGTCTTGCCTGAATCGGTTTTCTGCCCCTCGATGACCGCGACAACGCCGGTTTTGGCGAGGCCCTTTTTAAACGGAATGCCCCATTCCTTCAGCTTGGCCATGACGAAGGCGGAAGCATATTCCTCCTCGAACTTGGTCTGCGGGTTCTGGTGCAGCTCGTGCCGCCATGCGGCGATTTCTTCCTTGTTGTCGGCGATGCTGTTGATGACGGGCATGGCGCGCTCCTATGGTTTCAGGCCGGGTTGAGGTGCGCAAATACTAGCATTTAAATGTTTTTCCAGCAACCGCCGCGCCGCGCCCATCGGCATCGGCGGGCCCGCCTCCAGCGCCTTGCCGAACGCGCCGTGCGCGATTTCTTCCACCGCGGATCGCCAGAATTTTGACAGCGTGAGTTTGCGCACATCGAGCATGACTTTCTCTCCGGTCTTCCGGTTATCAAGGCCGATGGTCGTCCCCCGCTCCATGTAATCCAGCACGATCCGCGCCTGATGCGGCAGGCTGGTAGATGCGGCCTCAAGGCAGTTGAGCTTGCCGAGGTCTTTGGTCAGGTCGGTAGCATCCGCGAGTTCCGCATCCGGCGTGAAGAACGACCATCCGACTTTCTTATTCAGGAAATCGGTTACGGGCTGATTGTCCTTGTAAATGGCGGCGATAAATTTGTCTTCCGGCGGATAGGCAAGAAACCGTTCGATGACCTGCGTCGCCACGATGAACGGATACAGGCTGACCCCGGAAAGGGTGGAGCGCGTCGAGCCGAACTCGACCCATGTCGAAAGAAACGCAGGATCGCGCCCCGCCGTCTTGTTGAACTCATAGGCGATGGAAGAAGCCCGAAGGTCGCCCTTCGAGTCCTCGATCATCAGCACTTGTCCCTGTCCCGCGCGGTTCCATAAAACTGTATCGGGCCGTTTGTCCACATGCTCATGCAGGGCGGCGTTGTAAAAATCGATGATCTTTGGCGCGTCGGCGGCGGTTGAAAAGCGCACGGTCAGCGTTTCGTTGTTTTTGCTTCCGGCGAAATCGGCTTGCAGGCTCATTTGGATTCTTCCCTGTTCTGATTCGTCATTTTATTAATGTGAGAATATCGGCCGCCCCAAATCAAGCCTGATTGTTTATTGCAATGCACCAATTCAGGGGGCGGGCGGCTGCGGGTTGTCGTTGGCGGGAGTGTGCAGCGGCGCTGAGCCAATACATTTCTGAAGCGTCAAAACCTTGCTCCGCCGGTCGAAACCCGTGGCGTGATACCCCTGCTTCAAAAAATCCTGAAGCTGGAGATATGCGGTTTCATCCATCCTGCTATGTTCATCGAACAAAGTGATTCTGGCCGTATCGCCGGGCGCCGCGCCGTAGACGAACTTGCGGTCGAGCGGCTTGTGGACATAAACGAGTTCAGCCCCGTCGCGCTCATCATGGCTGGCCGCGTAAATGACGAAGCCGCAATCGACGAACACGCCCCAGCTGAATTCGTTGTCGGCGCACACTTCGGCGACCGCATCGCTCTTGCCGTCGGCCGCCGCGATCTTCAGCCATTCGGCGAGCATCTGCTGCATCAGCCGGTTGCCGCGAAAATCCTGATGGACGAGGATGTTTGAAACCACCGACAGCTTGCCGGGATCGCTGCAAGGCAGAACGCTCGTATCGGCAAGGCCGGTGTCATCTTCGGATTGCGGATAAAGCACCAGCATATGCGTGGCCAGCCGGTCTTCGTTGTTGGGGTCGCTGTCGTGGACGAAAGTGCCGATAATCGCATGGCCGCTATCGAGCAGCTTCTTTAGATAGTTTTCGCTTTTCTCGATAATGTAATGCGTTTTGCCAAGCTCTTCGAGAACCTCAAGCACATGATCCTGCAGATCGAGGCTGTGCTTCAGATCGCCGTGATCCATGTAGCGGACATAGTAACGCTGCCCGGATCTTATCAGCCGACCGTCATTGATGCGGCCCCGCGAATGGGTTTCAAATTGTTTGCGCATGGTTAGTTATTAATTATTTTTAGCGCTTTGTAGTTCCCTGTTCAGTACTGATTCGTAGCAGAATGCCGGAAAGGGGGCAAGGGCAGGGGATTATGAAATGAATTTTTTCACCGCGAAGACGCGAAGGAGCGAAGAAGGAAAGGCTTTTACCACGAATGAACACGAATATACGCGAATAAAAAAGTCTATTCGTGCCTATTCGTGTTCATTCGTGGTAAAAAACTTTTCTTGCTCAGGAAAGTTCTCAGATATTCGTCTTCCGCGGGTCGAACGCATCGCGTACCGCTTCGCCGATGAAGGTCAGCAGCGAAAGCATGACGGCGAGACTCACGAACGCGCCGATGCCAAGCCACGGCGCCTGAAGATTGTTCTTGCCCTGCGCGAGCAGTTCCCCCAGCGACGGCGATCCGGGCGGCAGGCCGAGGCCGAGAAAATCAAGGCTGGTCAGCGCCGTGATCGAGCCGGTCAGGATAAAGGGCATGAAGGTCATCGTCGCGACCATCGCGTTGGGCAGCACATGGCGGCGCATGATGGTAAGGTTGGAAACGCCGAGCGCGTTGGCGGCGCGGATATAATCGAAATTGCGCGCCCGCAGGAACTCTGCCCGCACCACATGGACGAGATCCATCCATGAAAAAGCCAGCAGGATAAGCAGCAGCGTCCAGAACCCCGGCACGAAAATCGCCGAAAAAATAATCAGGATATAAAGGTTCGGCAGCGAGCCCCATATCTCGATCACGCGCTGCATGATGAGGTCAAGCCAGCCGCCGTAAAATCCCTGGAACGCCCCCGCCGTCACGCCGATCAGCGAACTAACCAGCGTGAGAATCAGCCCGAACAGAACCGATATGCGAAAGCCGTGGATCATCCGCGCCGCGACATCGCGCGCCTGATCGTCGGTCCCGAAAATATTCGTGCAGATGTGTGTCTTAAGGCAATGGGACGGCAAGTCGGCAAGCGTTCCGTCAGGCCCCTTGATCTGCGCGGGATAATGGAAGAAAGGTTTGTAAGGCGCGGGCTCCGGCGTGTTTTTATTGACGGTGTCGTAGGAATAGGGGATCGGCGGCCAGATCATCCAGCCTTTTTCCTCGATCATGGCAAGAACGTCGGGATGCCGGTACTCGGCCTCGGTCTCGAAATAACCGCCGAACGCCGTTTCCGGGTAGACCCTGAACACCGGCGCGTAAAGCCGTCCGTCATATTTAATCAGCAGCGGCTTGTCGTTGGCGACGAAATCCGCCGCCAGCGCAATCGCGAACAGGATCAGGAAAATCCACAGCGAGCGGTAGCCGCGCCGGTTGGCTTTGAATTGCGCAAGTCTGCGGCGGGTGATGGGCGATAGAGTCATGGCGTTATTCTAAACGCGAACGGGCGTGAATCCACCTAAATTTAACAGATGCCCGCTTAGTGCACGCTGGGAGAGGAAGGGGCGGCAACAGGGTCTTTGGCGTGTATGTAAAACGCATACATTGCCGCGAGGCGTGATGTCTCATTCGGGGCCATGTCCATGGCAATTCTGCTGAAGGTCGCGGATACATGCGCGACGACAGCTTCCTTGCTGGACCACGTTAATTCGGGATGCGCCCTGAAAAGATCTTCATTGATAGCGCCCAGCCCTTCATAAAGCGCGTAGCGCTGAAATTGCGTCATTTGCTGTTCCATACTAGCAATTCCCATCAGCACGTCATAGTCGGCGGTTCCTTTTGCCAGGCCGTCGTAATACCGGTCGATATGCGCAAGGCACAATTCAACGAGGGGGTCGGATTCCGGCTGTTTTTGCAAGCTGCAAAATTCAAAAATTCTTCTCAGGCCGTTCCTTATATCTTTAAAACCTATCATTTCAATGAATGCTCTCGCTGATAACGCCGGATTTGATCGTCAGGTCGAGCCGCTGGTGAATATCCTCAAGACGCGCACGGGCGGCCCCGATGGCGGCTGCGGCGTCGCTGGTGTCGCCCTTGTTCGCGATGATGATGAGCTTTTCCTCATCCAGCATTTCCGCGAGCCGGTGCGCCGCTTTTTCCCGCTCCCCGGCGCTGGAGTTTTCCAGCTCTTTGAGGTGCCTTAAAAGGCTTCGCAGTTTCAGCGGCAGCGCGCGCATCTCGTAAGTCTCCGGGTTGGGTTAAGCGCGAATAACCCTAAAGAACTATTACGGTAAATGCAAGGTTTTTTCAGGGCGCGGGTCCAAAAACATAACGGGCGAAATCGGGGTCGTACTCTTCCAGTTCCCGGCGCACTTCCTCCCCCCATTCCTTGGCCTTGAGCCTTGCCTCCGCCTTGTCGGCGGGGCCGAGATTCATGTTCACGTCCTCCATCTCAAACAGGGTCACGGCCATCGCCAGCGACCAGAACATCAGCCGCACCCGCTCTTCCTTGGTCAGTTTAGGATGGTCGTGGATATATTCTTCGGTGAGCTCCCCTATATCGGCCTCGGGGTCGATTTTGGCGAGCTTCTTAAGAACCTGGTCGCACTCATCCAGATCGAGCGCATACAGCATCATCGCCGCCAGCGCCTTGACGGTCTTGGGATCGACATCGTCCAGATACTGCGCCTTGTGAAATTCCTCGGTGAGCGACAGCGCGCACTCCAAAGCCTTGTTCATGGCGCGGGCCCCCCGGGGACCGAGGGGGTCTGCCGCGGCCCCAGCCAGTGATCCAGCGAAGTGACGGCGCCGATGCCGACATAGACGCCGTCGACATATTCCGGCGGCGCGTCCTCTTTTTTCAAAAATTCATCGGTCATTACCTTGACATGATGCCGGTCTCCGATCTGCATACTGACGACGACATGCCGGAGGCCTGTTTTATCCATCATCTCCCGCACCTTTTCAGCCGCTCCCCTGACCTCTGCTTCGGTTTTGGCCGGGTCTATCTTGTCGAACAGCGTCGGGCGGGAATAGCCGAATTCATTAAAATGTGCCTGAAGATCGGGGTGGTTTTCGTCGTATTCATTCATTTGTTGTCTCCCTGTTCTTTTTCAGGGACTCTAGACCCTGCGCGCCTCGAAATCAATACGCGGATCGACCAGCACATAGACAATGTCGCGGATGAGCGCCACTGCCAATCCAATAAGCGCGAACACATAAAGCGTTCCCAGCACCACCGGGTAATCGCGGTTGATGATCGACTCGTACCCGAGCAGCCCCAGCCCGTCTAGACTGAAGATCACCTCGATCAGCAGCGAACCGGTGAAAAAGATCGCCAGAAACGCGCTCGGAAATCCGGCGATGACGATCAGCATCGCATTGCGGAAGATATGGCCGTACAAAACCTGGTTCTCCGCAAGCCCCTTCGCGCGCGCGGTCAGCACATACTGCTTGTTGATCTCGTCCAGAAAAGAGTTCTTGGTCAGCATCGTCAGGCTCGCAAACCCGCTGATGATCATCGCGATGAGCGGCAGTGTCATGTGCCAGAAATAATCAAGCACAAGCTGAAACGTCGATAAATCCCGCCAGTTGTCCGACACGATCCCGCGCAGCGGGAAAATATCCCAGTACCTCCCCCCCGCGAACAGGATGATGAGCAGGATCGCGAACATGAATGAAGGTATGGCGTAGCCGACGAACACGGCGGCGCTGGTCCACACATCGAAAGGTTGCCCGTCCTTGACCGCCTTCCTGATTCCAAGAGGGATCGAGATCAGGTTGATGATAATGGTCGACCACAGGCCGAGCGAGATCGACACCGGCATTTTCTCCAGCACGAGGTCGACGACGGAAACGTCGCGGTAATAACTCTCGCCGAGATCAAAGCGGATATAATTCCAGACCATCTGGATAAAACGCTCATGCGCGGGCTTGTCGAACCCGTACATTTTTTCAAGTTCCTTGATGAACTCGGGGTCAAGCCCCTGCGCGCCGCGATACTGGCTCGCCTGCCCGGTCATCGCCCCGGCCCCCGCCGCGAAATCGCTCGCCCCGCCGGAAAAGCGGGCGGTGGCGTCGCCGCTGTGCCCCTGCAATTCGGCGATCATCCGCTCCACCGGCCCGCCGGGAACGAACTGGATAATCACAAAACTGACCAGCATGATCCCGAGCAGCGTCGGGATCATGAACAGCAGGCGTTTGAGGATGTAATTGGCCATGGTGTCTCAGCATCGGGCGTTCTTGACGAACAGTCAAAGCAAAAAATTTGTTTCTTTTTTTGCCGGAAATGAATATATTTCCATATCATGAATATACAGGATTGCAGAATTGAAGCCCTGACCGGCAAACCCGATAGCCTCGTGATTTTCTTTCACGGCGACTGTTCCACCGGCGCGAAGATGGCGGACTATGTCGGCAGGCAGCTTTCGCCGCTGCTTCCTTCGGCGGCGCTGCGTTTTCCCGATGGCACACAATCTATGCCGTGGGATAGTGAAGATCGCACCTGGCTCTATATAGAGAAGGAAATGCGGGACAATCCCGACGGCAATATTCTGGGGCCCCGCGCCATGAATGAAACCCCGCGGATCAACGACTATGTCTCCCGCGTCATGGCGGAGGAGGGAATGCCCGCAAGCCGCGTCGTCATCGCGGGCTTCTCGCTGGGGGCATCGATGGCCTTCTTTTCCGCGCTGCTGCGCGACCAGCCGGTCGCGGGCGTATTTTCAATCTCAGGCGGCGCGCTCGACCAGCTTTCGGCCCCGCGTTCAAAGCCGCCGGTCATGCTGCTGGCCGGGGAAGACGAATACAGTTTTTATTCCGGCAGGCAGCTTGCCGAAAAAACTCACAACTTGTTGCTGGAGAGGGGATTCCTCAGCACGCTTTTTCTTACACCCGCCAACGGCCACAACATCGACCGGCGCTCGGTTGAGGAGCTGGCGGGCTTTGTAAAAAGGGTATTGCCCGCGCCGGGTCCGCGGATCGGGTTAAGGCTTTAAATTCCACTCCCGCACAACCCACCGCCCGCCGTCATAACCGAACACGCACAGCGCTCCCGTCGAGATTTTAATCTTGTGCCTGCGGCTGAATTCTTCAAAATCCCCGGTGATATGCGGCGCGAAGCGGGCGATGCCGTTCGAGGTCACCACGAGGATGGTTTCGTTGTCGTCATGCGCGCGCGCCTGATCGGCAAAGCCTTGCCAGTTTTTTATGATCTCATCCGGGTTCGCGATCCAGCCCTCCGGCACCGCCGCCTTTTCATCCCAGTCTTTGAGCGCCTTCCCGCCCAGCCGCGCGATCACTTCCTCTTCGGTTTTGTTTTCATCCGGCCCGTAATCTATCTCGTTGAAAATATCGAGCGCGTAGACATGCTGCGGGTATCCCGCCGCCCGCACCGCAAGCTCGCCCGTTTCGATGGTGCGTTTGAGCGTCGAGGCATAGCAGGCGTCCGGCACCAGCCGGTTATCTTTAAGCCAGCGCCCGATGGCGCGCGCCTGTTCGCGCCCAGCGTCTGTCAGCGGCAGATCCGTGCGCGCGCCCACGCGGCGCGGCGTTTCGCCGTCTTCAAAAGTATTGCCGTGGCGGGCGATGACAAGCGTCGTCATTGGTTCTGCGCCTGCGCGTCGTAATCGCGCTTGATTTTCACGAGTCCCTCAATGCTGCCCATGATGGGGAAAAAATCGTCCTTGACCGAAAGCGGATGCGGATATTTAAGGCCGGTTTCAAGCGTTACCCATGCCTTCTCGACATGTCCCTGCCGGATATACAGCAGCGCCAGCTCCTGCCGCGCCCGGAAATGCATCGGGTTTTTGACGATGGCCCGCTCCAGCGCTGCGAGCGCTTTTTCCTGTCCTGCGGGGTCAAGATCGCGGCTCGCGTTTTTATACAGGAGCCCGCGCTTGTAATCGACCTCCGCCCACGGCGGGTTCTGGCTTTCCGCTATATCGAGAAGCGCTATCGTCTGCTCATATAAATGTTTCTGCTCCTCCGGCGAAAACAGAGCGGAAGCATTCTCACCTAACAAGTCGATGTAAAGCGCCGCGAGCTGTACCTCGGGATCGATGAAACTGCTCGGCGCCCAGCGCTCGGCCTCTTCGATGGCGGCGGTGAACTGCTCGACCTGCCCATTTTGAATGAGCCCCTGCGCGCGCACCAGGTGATATTGTCCCGCCGCGCTGCTCACGGCCATGACGGCGATCAGCCCCGCGATGATAACGGTGACGCCCGCCATGAACGGCCTCTGCCATCCCGGCAGCGGCACGGGGATCCACGGCGCATCGGCAAGCGCCCGCGCGGTGAGGACATACCACAGCGCAAGCCACGCGCCGGTGACGATCAGGATCGGCATGATGTAAAGATGGAAATCCGCGTGCGTGTGCAGCACCATCGCGAACAGGCCGCAGAACAACCCCGTAATGGCCGCGCGTTCCCCGGCTTCTTCCGGCGGCAGCGCTTTGACCGCCCGCGCGGTGCGGATTAGCACCGCGAAACAAAGCCCGTAGAACAGCAGCGGCGCGGCGGCCCCCAACTCCGCCCAGTATTGCAGCGGGTCCATATGCGCCCAGTTCCCGGTGGAATTATCGAACCCGGGTTCGCGGTAGCCGGGATAATAAAGATAGAACGTGCCGAATCCCGCGCCGAGCCAGAAATGATCGAGCGCCATCCGCCACGCATTTTTCCACACGGCGATGCGGGCAAGGGAAGGGGCGTCGCTGCTGAACGATGCGAGGTCGGACAGCCTTCCGGCAAAACCCATCTTGTTGACGGAACCGATGAGCAGGAATATGGCGGCCGCGGCCGCAACGGAGATAAGAGTTTTTTGCAGGGGCGGGCGCATGACCGCGATAAGAATCCCCGCCGCGATAATCGCGCTCAGCAACCCGCCGCGGCTTTCTGTCGCGAGCAATCCCGCGAATAACACGAGAGCCAGCAGCCCCCCCACCCAGCTACGGCCAGGCGCAAGAGCGCCAAGCCTTCGCAACCCTCCCCCCAAGAGGGGGAGGGAAGCACCAGCTAAGCCCTCCCCCCTACGGGGGGAGGGTTGGGTGGGGGGGTAGAAAATACGATCGCTCAAATAGAAAGCCAGCGCAGGAAGCAACGCAAGATTAATCAGCCCCGCGAGATTATTCGGACTCGGCAACGGATGATGCGCCCTCGGCCCGTAAATATCCTGAAAGAAAGCATACTGGATAACGGCCCATCCGGCGGCCACAATAATCGCAGCCATCAGGCCGAGCGCAAGCGCCTTTGTCATGCTCTCCCGCCCGTTAGAGAGCAGCGGCGCAAAGAACGCAAGCGGGCAGGCGATGAACACGAGATAGGTGACAAGGCTCGCATAAGGCACGCTGCTCCACGACAGGCTCAGCGTCACATAGAACCAGAATGCGAACAGCAGCGCCGCCGCCGGTTCCTTCGGAATTTCCAGCCCGCGCCAGAGCGAAGGAATGATGCACATACATGAAAATACAAGCAGGCACAGCGCGGCGGGCGCGTAATGAATGTCGCGGAAACCTTCAAAGAACATCGAAATGCCGAAGGCGGTGAGAACCAGAACGATGCCGGCAAGTATGTCAGGCTTCAAATATTGTTTAACATCAATCGTCATTTTAATCTCTTCACTCGTCACCACCCGGCTTGTCCGGGTGGTCCATCCCTCCGCCCGCGCCCGTGTTTGCCATGGATGGCCCGGACAAGCCGGGCCATGACGTATTTTAATTTACTTCATACTTTTTAATATTTTCTCCGCCCGCTCAATATCTTCCGGCGAATCTATCCCCGCCTGCGCCATGCCTGCGGCCACGGCCATTGTTACGGTTTGAATTGAAATCCCGTTCTCGATCAACCGCAATTGCTCCAGCCCCTCCAGCTTCTCGTAAGTGCTTTGCGGCAGTTTCACGAAACGCTGGAGGATATCGTCGCGGTAGCCGTAAAGGCCGATATGCTGGAAGACGGGGGAGAATTCTTCTTTCCGGTTTTCCTTGCGGATCGCCGGAATGATATTTTTTGAAAACCATAGCGCCTTGCCGCTTTCATCGATAACGGCTGTCGTCCCGCTAAAAGGCGTTTTCTGTTTTGCCTCGCGCAGGGCGTCAAGTTCCGCCCAGCGCAGCCGCACGACCGGCGTGACGACTTCGATGGCAGAATCGTTTTCCACGGCTTCCAGCATTTTTGCAATCGCTTCCGGCGGCGTGAACGGCGCATCGCCCTGAAGACTGAAAATATAATCAAAATCCCCGCCCGCCTTTTCCGCCGCTTCCAGAACGCGGTCCGAACCGGTGGGGCAGTCTTCCGATGTCATGAAGCACAGAACGCCGATTTCATGGCAATGGTCGGCGATGCGCTGGTCTTCGGTCGCCACGGCAAGGGTTATGCTCTCATGCCCTTCCGCCGCCCTGCGCCCCACCTCCACCACCCGCTCCAGCATGCTCCGGCCGCCGATTTTGGCGAGCGGCTTGCCGGGAAAGCGCGTCGAACCGTAACGCGCGGGGATGATGATGGCGGTTTTCATTTAAGGCTTCGCCCACCACGTATCCGCCACCCCCAGCGCATAAGGCGCCTGCTTTTCCGGCAGGCCGAATTTATCCCAGTAGGCGATGCGCCACGCGGCGATGTGCCAGTTGGGCACGACATACCAGCCGTGCACAAGCACCCGGTCGAGCGCCTTGCAGCGCAGGACAAGTTCCTCGCGCGTCGGCGCGGAAACGATCATGTTCACCAGTTCGTCGACCACCGGGTCTTTCAGGCCGAGATAATTGCGCGATCCCGGCATGTCGGCGCGGTCCGATCCCCAGAATTCGCGCTGCTCGTTGCCGGGCGAATTGGATTGCGCCCAGCTTGCCACGATGACGTCGTAATCGAATTCAAGTACGCGGTTGGTGTATTGCGAAGCATCGACGATGCGCATGGTCGATGCTATGCCGAGCCGCTCGAGATTCTGCTTCCACGGCAAAAACCAGCGCTCGAATGATGCGTTGGAGTTTGACACCAGCACCTCGAATGCGAGTTTTTCACCCGTGTCCTTGTTGACGCGCACCTTGTCCTTGCCCATGACATAGCCCGCGTCATCGAGAATTTTCATGGCGATGCGCATATTTTCACGGTTGTTGCCCGAGCCGTCGGTCGCGGGAATTTTAAATTCCTCCGTGAATACGGAATCGGGAACCTTGCCGCGGAATTTTTCCAGTATTTCCAGTTCGCGTCCTTGCGGCAGCCCGGTCGCCGCCATTTCCGAATTCTCGAAATAACTGTCGGTGCGGTCATAGGCGCTGTAGGCGAACTGCTTGTTCGACCATTCGAAGTCAAAGGCATATGCTATTGCCTTGCGCACGGCTATGTCCTGGAATGTTTTGCGGCGCAGGTTGAAGGCGAAAGCCTGCATGCCCTGCGGCAGGCCGTTTTCAATTTCTTTTTTCACGACGCGCCCGTCCTTGACGGGCGGCGCGTTATAGGCCGTCGCCCAGCTTTTCGCGGTGTATTCCTGCCGGAAATCATATTCGTCGGCGAAGAACGCCTCCAGCGCCACGTCGCGGTCGCGGTAATAATCCCACGTGATGCGGTCGAAATTATGCCGCCCTTTATTGACCGGCAGATTAGCGCCCCACCACTCCTTGACGCGCACATATTCGATCGAGCGCCCCGGAACGATCTTGCCGGCCTGATAAGGCCCGCTTCCCAATGGCGGCTCCAGCGTCGTGCCTTCGAAATCGCGGCCCTCCCAGTAATGTTTGGGCAGAACCTGGATCTGCCCGACGATCAGCGGCAGTTCGCGGTTATTCGCCATGTCGAAGGTGAATTTGACCGTATGGTCATCCAGCGCCTCGACCTTGGAAACATTCGCGTAATAGGCCTTGTAAAAAGGCCTGCCCTTGGTCGTCAGCGTCTCGAACGTCCACACGACGTCATGCGCCGTCACCGGCTTGCCGTCATGCCATTTCGCTTCCGGGCGCAGCCGGAAGATGACCCAGCTCCGGTCCTCCGGGGTTTCGGCCGTGGCGGCGAGCGAGCCGTACATGGTAAAAGGCTCGTCGTTCGATTGCTCCATCAGCGTGTCGTAAAGCAGCGCAAGCCCGTCGGCCTCGACCCCCTTGTTGTTGAAACCGTTAAGGGTATCGAACGTCTCTGCCCCCGCCATGCGCAGCGTTCCGCCCTTGGGCGCATCCGGATTGACGTAGTTGAAATGCGTGAAATCCGGCGCGTATTTCATATCGCCGTGCATGGCGATCCCGTGCGCGGGACTCTGGGCGAGGGCGGGGAAGGACAGGCATAATAAAACAAGCAGCGCCAAAGCTTTGCGAATCATTTTTCTCTCCGGTATAGGATCCGGAGCCATGCTATCATGCCAAAGGGAAAAGGGAAGTATCGCTATAAATTTCTTTTGTAAGCGGCAAGAGTGATGATACCCGGTTGATCAGCGCGGGAAGCGATTTGTGCTGACGGCTGTCCATAATCGTCCAGAATTATCCGGATCATTTCAATGTTGGCGATGCAGGCCATACGGACAGCGTCGAGTCCATTCTCGGCAAGATGCTCCAGTCTGCCCATAAAGAGATTGGCTGTTTCCGCAATTTGCGACCCGGTCAGGGAGAACTCCGGGCCGTACTGTTTATCTGTTATATAGGGATGAGGAGGCGCCACATCGAAAGTCACGGTATAAACGCCGTCTTGCGGTCCTTCATAAACCATCCACCATGCATGTTTTTCGCACAGCAGGCATTCGACAAACTCCGCGGGAAGTGCGTCCATCGCGCGGCGATTGGCGGATTCGAAATCTGTATTTACATCAGAAACCATTGCAGGAGAGTAACGGATATTTATAGTTATGTCAATAAAATTACGTTAAAAAAAAGCGGGAAGCTAGGCCGCAACCCTGCCTTCCCTGTAAGCCCCCTGATGGTCCGGCTTGCCGAATAAATAGCCCTGCCCGTAATCGATGCTGAAATCGAGCAGTTCGCGCAGCGTGGTTTCGCTCTCGATCCGCTCGGCGATCAAATCGATCCCGGCGGCGTCCAGTTGTTTCTTCAGCCGCGCAACGCGCGAGAACCCGGCCTGGCTTTGGCTTTCCTTGAGGATCCAGCCCGCGTCCAGCTTGATGAAGCGGATATGGCTGCCCTTGAGGAAGTTGATGTCGATGGTGCGGTTGCGCACCCGGTCCATCGAAAAGCGGCAGCCCAGTTTCGCGAGCCCGCCGATGACCGGGCCGATCACCTCGCCCTGTTCGGTAAGATCCTTCTGTGGCAGCTCCAGAATCAGCCGGTTCGCCATCTTGTGGTTCTGCGATAAAAACGCGACCAGTTCGTTCATGAACCCCCGGTCGTTCAGCGTCGCGCCCGAAACATTGATGATGTAGGGAGTGCCGCTCTCGCCCCCCTGATCGCGCAAGGCCTTGAGGCAGCGCAGCAGCAGCAGGTTGTCGATGGCGGGCAGAAGCCGCTCTTTCTGCGCCATGCCAAGGAACCGCTCCGCCGGGATATACGCCCCGGCCCCCGCGCGGATGCGGGCGTAAACCTCGTGCATGCGCGGCTTGCGCTGCGGCAGGGAAACGACCGGCTGCATGAACAGGTCGATGGCGTCCTTGCGCACCGCGTGATGCACCAGCTCGGCGATGACGGTATCGCTGTATTTCGCGAAATCGGGATTGATGGCGTTGCCGAGATCGCTGAGCGGCGGCGGGGCGGAAGGCGGCGGCGCCATTTCCAGCTCGAGGATTTCCCGGTCATATGATGTTTCCAGCGCGGCGCGCGGCGCATCGCCAAGCGCCCCCAGCCGTGAAACGATGGTATCGATCATGCGCGCTTCGGTGGAAGTAAGGCGCGATCCCTGTTCCCCGAGGGCATGGGCAAGCTCGCCGAGCCCCTGCTTGAGCGAAGCGATGTCGCTGCGGTTGCGCGCGGTCTCGCGCACCATGCGGTCGTGCTTGTCGCAAAGTTCCTCGATCCGGCGCGAAAGTCGTTTTTCCCACACCCGCCTGGTTGAAATATCGTAGGCGATCAGCCCGCACAGCGCGAGCATCGCGCCGACCAGCAGCGCAAGGTCGGCTTGCATCCCCATCGCCAGGAATGCACAAAATATAACGGCGGCGAAAACCGCGCCGCACCCCGCGAGGGCAGGGGCGGGCAGGCGCTTTCTGGCGGCGGCGATTTTTTGCGGCGGGGTGAAAAGATGAAAACCCTGCCCCTTGCGGTTTGCGCGCGGCGGGCCCTTTTGCGGTTGTTTCTGGAAGAAAAGCCAGATCGCCCTAAGCGCCGCCTGAGCGCGCTTTTTTACCCGGAGCGTCCATAGAGGCTGTTCCCACAGCTTGGCTGACATGGCTGAAACCGTCCCGCTTTAGATATTTCAGAATATCGGTGTTTATTTCCCTTACCACATCCGGCCCTTTGAATGCCAGAGCCGTATAAAGCTGCGTCAGAGAAGCCCCCGCCTTTATTTTTTCGTAGGCGTCAGCCCCCGATGAAATGCCGCCAAGGCCGATAATCGGCAGCTTGCCCTTGGTCAGGCGGTAAAAATTCGCGATAACCGCGGTGGATTTATCCCTGACCGGCGGCCCGCTGAGCCCCCCCTTTTCCGCCGCGAATCCGGGCGGCAGGGTATCGGGACGGGAAAGGGTGGTATTCGTCAGAATCAGCCCGTCAACCCCTGCGTCCATGACCGCCTGCGCGATCTCCTCCATCTGTTTTTCGTCAAGGTCCGGGGCAAGTTTAAGCAGCAGCGGCGGCGGGTCTGTCCTGCAGGCCGCCCCGCGCTCCTCGACGATCTCGGCCAGCAGGCCGCGCAGGTTCTCGGGCTTTTGCAAATCGCGCAGCCCCGGCGTGTTGGGCGAGGAAATATTGATGGTGAGGTAATCCGCGAGCGGCGCAAGCTGCTGCACCAGCAGGCGGTAATCCTTCGCGGGCTCCGTCTGGCTCTTGTTCATGCCGATATTGATCCCGACGATGCCCGCGGGACGCGGCTTGTGATCTAAAAATTTTTGCAGGTTCAGCTTGAATCGGTTAAGTCCTCCGTTGGGAAAACCCATGCGGTTGATGACCGCTTCGTGTTCCGGATCGCGGAAAACGCGCGGCTTCGGGTTGCCGTGCTGCGGTTTTGGCGTAACGGTGCCCGCCTCGACAAAGCCAAAGCCGAATCCCAGCATCGGCCCGATCACTTCCGCGTTCTTGTCGAATCCCGCCGCCAGCCCCACCGGGTTTGGAAAATTCCGCCCCCACAGCGTCACTTTCAGCGCCGGATCTTCCACCGCCGCAACGCGCGGCATCATCCCGGTCTGCAACAGTCTCAGCGTAAGATTATGCGCCTTCTCCGCATCGAGGCGGAAGAGAAGGGGGCGAAGCATAGGATAAAAACCGGTCATTATGCTTTTTACCGCGAAGACGCGAAGGAGCGAAGCTTTTTTTAAAAACCCTTTACTTCTTCGCGCCTTCGCGTCTTCGCGGTAAGACCTAATCCTTAATATGAACAAGCGCCGTTTTTAAATAAAGCCATCCCGTCCACGCGGTAATCGCGGCGGCGGCGCAAAGCCCGGCAAGACCGATGACCTTGGCGAGCAAATAATAGGGCGCCATGACCAGAAACCCCGTCGCGACCATCTGGATCATCGTCTTCCATTTTGCGAGGTTAGTAACCGGAAGCTTGACGTCCTTGGGCCCCAGAAACTCGCGCAGCCCCGCGACGACGAATTCGCGCACCAGAATGACGACGACCGCCAGCACGAAAACGCCCTCGATCCGGTCGACCGCGATCAGCATCAGCAAAATCGTGACCACGAATATCTTGTCCGAAATCGGGTCGATGAACTTGCCGAACTCGGTAACCTGGTCGTATTTGCGCGCGACCCACCCATCGATGAAATCCGTGATCGCGCCGATGGCGTAAAGGGCAAGGCAACTCCACGCCGCCCACTCAAACGGGATGAAAAACAGCAAAATGATGAACGGCAGCAACGCAAGCCGCGCAATCGAGAGGATATTGGCAAGGTTCATCATAAGAATGTTTTACCGCGAAGACGCGAAGAAGCGAAGGGGAAATAAGTTCCGTATTTAATATAACATGCTCCCCCTCAGGGAGATGGGATTTTTAGGGAACGGCAGTGAAAGTGGCGATAATCGCGTAATGATCTGAAAAGACAGGCGCTTCCCGTCTTTTATCAAGCAGGATCAAGGAAGAACTTGAGAGAATATGATCGATAGGAATTTGCATTAGCCATGGCAATGCCATGGTAGGCCATGTCGGCTCCGGCAATAAACCCGTTTCCTGTTTCCTTAATTTGCTGGCATTAATGGCATCCGTGAAAAACGGAGAGTAGGATGTGATGTTCCAGTCGCCGATCATCAGGCGATAGCGCGACGTATCCTTTCCTGCAAGTTCGGAAACTGTTTTCAGTTCAAAATTCCTCTGCGCCTGCTCAGGGACTCCCATAGGCGGAATGGCATGTAGAACATAAATTGTAATCGGTTCTTTAAATTGTTGTGGGCGGATAACAAGCTTGACGGCAAAATTTACAAAACGCTGAGTGGGAAAATTAATTTTTTCCATCTCTTCAAATGGAAGGCGGCTCAGAATTACCATGCCAAAAGCATGAGAAGATCGCGGTTCCTGTATTTGGTAGGGATATAAGGAACCAAGCTCATTGGCTATTGCCGCAACTGAGTCATTAGCCTCTTGCAGAACGACAACATCAAATTTATCCGCATTGTCCGTCAGCCATTGTTTTAGAACATGCTGATCGGTAGGGACCAAATGGCGGTTGTACTGAACAACGGTAACGGGCGCGAGAATAGAAGACGGGTGCGCATCCCAAGAAAAATCAATATGGCGATATAATTCACCGATATTCGCAACGGTGACTAGAAAAGCAAACGCCGCGAACTTCCAGCTCCTTAGTCCTAAGAGACAACCGGTGAGGATAACGCCACCGAGAACATATTGAAGTACGAAGTGACTGAAAAGATCGAAGATAAAATTATAGCGGGCCATCAAAGAGACGTAGTAACAGATGGCAAGCAGGATAACGAGCGCCTGTAAGTCTTTTACAATCTGGTCTCTGTATTTTCTAAGCAGGGATTTAATCATATTACCTTCAAAAAGCACCCGCCTCGCGGCGGGTGCTAATAGGAGTCGTCACATTAAAAACCTTAAACGTTCGCGGCGGCCTTTTGCTTCGCTTTTTCCGCTTCCGGGTCGCGCAGGACGTAGCCGCGGCCCCAGACGGTTTCGATGTAGTTATCGCCGCCCGCCGCGACCTGTATTTTCTTGCGCAGCTTGCAGATGAACACGTCGATGATCTTCACTTCCGGTTCGTCCATGCCGCCGTATAAATGGTTGAGGAACATTTCCTTGGTCAGCGTCGTTCCCTTACGGAGGGATAGCAATTCCAGAATGCCGTATTCCTTGCCGGTGAGGTGCAGCGGCTTGCCGGCTACTTCGACCGTGCGCGTGTCGAGATTGACTTTTACCTTGCCGGTGATGATTTCGCTCTGCGCGTGGCCCTGCGACCGGCGCACGATCGCCTGAATGCGGGCGACGAGTTCGCGCTTGTCGAACGGCTTGGTCAGGTAATCGTCGGCGCCGAAGCCGAGGCCCTTGATCTTGTTGTCGAGCTCCGACAGACCCGAGAGGATCAGGATCGGCGTTTCCACCTTGGCGGCGCGCAGCCGCTTGAGGACTTCGTAGCCGTCCATATCGGGCAGCATCAAATCGAGAATGATGATGTCGTAATCGTAGATCTTGCCGATCTCGAGGCCATCCTCGCCGAGATCGGTCGTGTCGACGATATATCCCTCCGACTTGAGCATGAGTTCGATGCTCTTGGCTGTCGAGGTATCGTCTTCTACCAGTAATACCCGCATGATGAGATTCCCTGAGTTGAAAGAGGTTTAAGACTAAGAATTCCCTGTCGGTTCTTTTATTCGACCTTTATTAATATATCTTAACAAAAGTTAATACTCCGGACAAATCTTTTATTAGGGGTGCCGCAACATCATGATTTTTATACGGAAACGACGCGGTTCCGGCCTTGCCGTTTCGCCTCGTACAGCGCGGAATCGGCCTCGCCGAGCAAATGGTCGATATTCTGGGCCTCGATCATGGAAGGGCCGGTGAAGCCGATACTGATCGTGTAATTGAGCACCGATTTGACCCCGCCCGGGCCCTCGTATTCGCACGGCGTATGGGCGACGGCATCGCACAGGCGCTGCAGGATGGCGACCGCCCCTTTGCGGTCGATGCGCGGCAGCAGGATCGCGAATTCCTCGCCGCCGATCCGGCCCGTGATATCGCCCGCGCGGAACGACAGCTTAAGGATTCCGGCAAAGTGCTGGAGCACCTTGTCGCCGATATCGTGGCCGTAGGTGTCGTTGATCTTCTTGAAGTGGTCGAGGTCGAGCAGCGCGACGGTGATCGCCGACTTGTTGCGTTTTGCCCGGCGCAGTTCCGTCTCGGCGGCGTTCATGAACGCGCGGCGGTTGTTAAGGCCGGTCAGCGAATCTTCAAGAGCGTAGCGCTGGAGCACAGTGTGATACTGTTTGATTTTGCCGATCAGGGGCCGGAAAATGAAAATGGCCTCCAGCAGCAGCACCAGCAGGATAAGGAACGCGCCGGCTAACTGGAACGCATAAAATCGCGCGATGCGCTCCAGCGTTTCCGCCTGGTAATTCTCCAGCGCCGCGTCCATCGCGGGGCGCAGGATATTGGTCGCCTTGTAGGTCATCTTGTCGATCAGTTCCTTGCGCTTGGTTTCGTAATCTTCGGCGGATCTGTTATGCGGCGAATAGCCGGAAAACTCCTTCACCAGTCCCATGAAGGCGCCCACCTGCTCATCGAGGCTGAAAGGCGGCGAGTGATAAATCCTGTAAAGCGCGGGGCTCGTGTACCCTTTGGCGAATTGCTTCGCGTCGATGATCTCCAGCAGGAAAGCGTGTCCTTGCTCCATCTCCCAGTGGGATTGCATCATGAAATCGTAATCAAGTCCCTCATTCATGCGGTAATAGTTCGTCGCGTAAAGCATGATCTGCTGCATCAGGGTGCGCTGGCGCCCGATCTGATAGGCAAGCTCCGCGCTTTCCTTCTGCTGCTCTGTGATATGCGCGGTGATGATATGGCCGCTGACCGTCATCAGCGCGATCAGGCCGAGCGCGAGGATATAGGCCCGCGTCAGCGTCCGCGTCGGATCGGCGCCGGGATTGACGAAAAGCTGTTTCCACCTGTTCGTGGCGGAAGGCTGGCTGGTGTCTCGCTTGCCCATGATCTGTTTTTTCTTAAGAAATTCGGGTGGGTTCACCCATACACATTGTGTTAAAATAACACGGTAATGTCTACCAACTGTTTAATGAATTAGCGATAATATGGATCGGCTTTCAGAACAGGCGCAGGCCGCCGTTTCGCAGCTTCCAGGCCATGAAGTCTATGGCCGGGTCACGAAGGTTTTGGGCCTTCTTGTGGAAATTGCCGGCTTCGGCAGCGACCTGACCATCGGCGCGCGGGTCCATCTGAAGCCGGATAAAAATCTGGAGATCCCGTGCGAAGTCGTCGGTTTTCGCGATAACCGCGCTTTGCTGCTGCCGTTCGGCAGTCTGGAGGGAATTTCGCTCGGCTGTCCCGCCGTGATCCAGAGCAGCCGTCCCGTCATCACGCCCGATGAGCGCTGGCTGGGGAGGGTCATCAACGGCATGGCGCACCCCATCGACGGCAAGGGCCCGCTGCCGCAGGGCGGGCACCCCGTACCGCTGCGCAATACGCCGCCGCCGCCGCACAGCCGCCAGCGCATGGGAACGCAGCTCGATCTCGGCGTCCGCTCGGTAAACTCATTCCTTGCCACTTGCAGGGGCCAGCGTATGGGGATTTTCTCCGGCTCCGGAGTCGGCAAGTCGGTGCTGCTCTCGATGATGACGCGCTATACCGAGGCTGATGTCAGCGTCATCGGCCTTGTCGGCGAGCGCGGCCGCGAGGTGCAGGAGTTTCTCGAGGACGATCTGGGCGAGGAAGGATTAAAGCGCGCCGTCGTCATCGTCGCGACCGGCGATGAACCGGCATTGATGCGCAGGCAGGCGGCCTATGTCACGTTATCGGTGGCCGAATATTTCCGCGACCAGGGCAAGCAGGTTCTGTGCCTGATCGACTCGGTAACGCGCTTTGCGATGGCGCAGCGCGAGATCGGCCTCTCGGCGGGCGAGCCGCCGACGTCCAAAGGCTATCCGCCGACGACGTTCGGCGAACTCTCCCGTTTGCTGGAGCGCGCGGGGCCGGGCGCGCCGGGGCAGGGTTCGATCACAGGGCTGTTTGCCGTGCTGGTGGAGGGCGACGATCACGCGGAACCCGTATCCGACGCGGTGCGCGGCATCGTCGACGGCCACATCGTCATGGAGCGCGAAATCGCGGACCGCGGCCGCTACCCCGCGATCAACGTTTTGAAGTCTGTCTCCCGCTCGATGCCCAAAGCCGTCAGCGACCGCCGCGGCGAAATCATCAAAAAGGCAAAGCTGATTATCAGCACTTATGAAGACATGGCCGAACTGATCCGCCTCGGCGCGTACCGCAAAGGCAGCGATCCCAAAGTCGACAAGGCCATCGAGATCTATCCCAAACTCGAGGAATTCCTGACCCAGAATAAAGACGACAGCAGCACGATTGCAGAAAGCTTCAAGCGCCTTGCCGATATCGTGGGCATGACGGATGAATGATGGCCGACCTCGATCCGCTCATAAAACTCCGCAAGCACACCGTCGATGAAAAGCGCCGCGCGCTCGCCGACCTCTACCGCCAGACCGAAAAACTCGCGCAGCAGAAAAAAGCGGTGCAGGACCAGATGGAGCGCGAGAAAAAACTCGCCGAGGAAATGGCGACCGCCGAAGCCTCCGCCTATCTCGGTCGCTATCTCGAAGGCGCGCGCAAAAAAATAAAGGCGTTCGACCAGTCGATCCGCAAGCTTGAAACCCGCATCGCCGTCGCGCAGGAAGACGTGCGCGGCGCTTTCGCCGAAGTAAAAAAAATCGAAATCACCCAGCGCAACCGCAAGGCGCGGGAGAAGGCAAAGAAAGACAAGAAGGACAGCCAGGAGCTGGATGAAATCGGGATTGAGATTCACAGGAGGAAGGAAGAGGAATGATTGGTATAGATGATTTTTAGTCCCAAATTCATACCGTTTTCTTGACAACCTTACATTGTCATGCCAGAAACCATTATGCCTAAAGTAAAAGCAAAAGCAAAAGCAAAAGCGCCCATCATCCCTATTGAACGCATCGCGGAGAAAATATATCTGATCCGCGATGAAAAAGTGATGCTGGATTTCGATTTGGCGGCGCTTTATGAAGTGGAAACACGCGTCCTGATCCAGGCAGTAAAGAGAAATATAGAGCGTTTCCCCTCCCACTTCATGTTCCAGCTTTCTGAAGAAGAGATGGAATATTGGAGATCACAAATTGTGATATCCAATCCATCGGCCAAAATGGGCTTGCGGAGAGCGCCTTACGCTTTCACAGAACAGGGCGTCGCCATGCTGTCGGCCGTTCTTCGCAGCAAGCCGGCCGTTCAGGTCAGTATTGCCATCATGGACGCATTCGTCCGGTTGCGTGAGATGCTCGCTGTCCATAAAGATATTGCCCGCAAGATCGAGGAACATGACCGGCAAATTGGCCAGCTATATGATTACATACATAAATTTCTGGAATCTCCCGCGCCTGCAAAAAAGCCTATCGGATATATCTGGCCCAAGGATGAGTAATTAATATTGGGGCTGGCCATTCCTCAATTCGTTATGCGAGGGAGCGAAGCGGCCGGCGGAAGGAAGAAGATTAAGAATTCAGGTGCCGCATCAGGCTTTGCCTGATTGCCTGTCCCATCGGCATGGCGGCTTCGTCTTTTATATCAAGCCATGTTTCAGCGATCAGGATGCTTTCATCGATTTTCCGGCTTAATCTTGCAAAATATTCGCTTGTAACAGGAGCCGCTTTTCCCCTGCCGTTTCGCATACGTTCAAGCGATTCTTCCACTTGCCGCCGCGTCGCGGGATCGAGTGTTTCTATATCGACTGGCTCCAGTTCCGGCGCGGGCCCCTTGATCTCTTTTTCCGCTTTTGCGCGCCGCGCCATGACGGCGGTCTGAAAAAGGCTTTTCAGGGATTGATCCTGTTCGATCTCTTCCTCGATTGTCCGGTAATCAATCATGAGCCCTGTTCCTGCCTTTTCTGCATTTCTATCTTTATAAACTGCCCCGGCTTGTTTTGGAAAGACAATTCCCCGGTGAGATCCGCCTGCTCCAGCGCTTCTATATATGTGCGGCGCATATGCTGCTGCATCGACGGGCTGAGCGCGTTTTTTGTGCGCACGATCAGGTCAAGCTTGCCCTTCCTCCCCTGCTGCGGCCGGTGCAGGCCGTCGAGCTGCACATCGCCCATGCGGGTGAGGTTCAGATCGAAAACGAACCTTGTGCCGCGCTTGCCCTCTTCGCCTTCGCTCCCGCCTTTGCCGTCATGGCGGTAATAAAGCATCATCTTGTGCATCTGCCCGTCCCACATCATCGGCAGCGCGCTTGCCCGCCACTCGCCCGGCGGCTGCGCTTCGCTTCGCTGCAAGCCTCCCGCGTCGCGCGTAAGGCGGGAGAGCAACTCACCCTTGCCGGCGCGCCGCAACGCATCGACCGTTTTATCGCCGAGCCAGCTTGATATATCGCCAGAGCGTATCGCCGCGATAAAAAACAAAGCCGCTGCGGGCACACGCGCCGGGGTCGCCGCGTTGACCGCCATGTTGGATAAAACTTGCGCGGCCTGCGGCGCGGTCTGCTGCAATGTCCGCGCGATCTCTTCCATCGCCGGCCAGCCGAACTCGGAAAAAAACTCGAACGGAATGAACGGGGGCACGGCGGCGGTCTGCATCGGCGCCGCGCCCGGCAGCGGCATGATCTGCACCTGCGTTCCGGGTGGAAGATTGGCGGCGGGAAATTGCATGATGAAATGCAGCGGCTCCGCCGCGCCGGGAGTAAAGAAACTCAGCACCGGAATATTCTGCGGCGTGATCCCCGTAACTTCTCCGGTCAGGTTTCCCGCTGTTCCCGCAAGCGCGGCGGGAATGGAAACGGACGGCATGTGCGTGATGACGGGCTTCGATTTATCTGCGCTGATTTCCAGCAGTTTCACGGCGGGCGGGACGATCGTTTGAATGCGCACATCGAAGGACGCCGCAGGAGAAAAGACGTTTGGCGAATTGCTGAATACGAGTTGCGGCGCCTCTCCCCCCCCCGCCCCCCCGCTCGCGGGGGGGCGGGGGGGGAGTGTTTCCGCCGCGGCGGTTGCCGGAGCGATAAGCACAGGCGTCTGCGCATCTCTCTGGTTCATGTTCAAAATAGTTTGAATGAATTGCGTCGCCGCCATGAACGATGGCCCGGAAGCAGGCTCAAATATAAATCCCGCAAACGGCTCGCGCGTAGCCTGCGCGAAAACGGGCAGGTGAGTTGGCAGATCGTGCAAACGCAAAAGCGGCTCCGCCGGCGAAACCGTCAGCAGCGCGCCGATATCCTCAAACAAATTCGTGGGCAGCGTTATCTGCGGCAACTGCGGCAGTTTCGTGATCTGCGCGGGCACGATGGCTTGTTCAGGCCGTAAAATTTCCTGCGGCGGCAGCGGCAGCAGGCGGATAATATCTTCCGTCCGCACAATCGCCGGAGCCGCCGGATCGCGCGGCGGGGCTTTCAGAAGATGCCGCGCGAGGTCTTCCGCCGTCTGCGCGTCAAGGCGCGGCGCGGGCCGCGATGCCGGAATATTCGCGGGTTGCTGCGAGTCGGCGCGGGGCGGGCTGCGCTCCGGCTGGGGCGTCTGCGGCGTACGCGGCTGCGCCGCCGGCGGGGCGGGCTGCGCGGGCTGTTCGGGAGCGGGGCGGATAATAACCTGCCGCGGCGGATTTCCCGGCGGGATTTCGACCTCGACCTTTGTTCCCGGCGGCGGCGGATCGCGCCCGCGCAACTCGACGGTGATCTCGCCTTTTTCGGTGCGGATGCGCGTCGTGCCGTCCGGGTTGTGGCGGATGATCTCGCCCTCCAGTCTTTCGCGCACGCGCTGAACCTTAAGTTCGCCGCGCAGTTCGATGATTTTTGCCTTGAGTTCAATAAGACTCTGCGGAAACGAAGCATCCCCCGTCCGCGGCCCCGGCGGCAATCCTGAAAACCCTGAGTCGCTCATGCACCCAATATACTATAGTAAGGCTTTGTTTTTACTTTATGATTCATAGTCCTTCTTTTTGTTTGTCTTGTTTTTTCGTTTTTAGGCTAACCCTTTCATTTATCATAGGAATATGATAGGAATTTATTCATATAACGTCAAGTGGGACCAGGGCAAAAAAATCCGTCACCACCCGGTTTATCCGGGTGGTCCATTGCGCCCCGGATATGAAGGCTTGATTTTTTCCTGTATTTCCGATGGATGGCCCGGACAAGCCGGGCCATGACGATTTTAAAGAATATTTGTATCAGAAAGAGGGCACCCTGAGACGATCCGGCGCAACCACGAAACTGCCGTCGATGCGGCATATATCCTCATGCGCCGTGAGTTCGTGACCGTCCACGGTGACTGTTAAAGCGATTTCCCGGCACATGCCTTCGCGGATATTCCTCTCAAGGCTGGCGGCAAGCGCCGCCCTGTACCCGTCTTTCAGGCTTTCATCCAGCGCCCGCCCCGAAGCGCTTTCAAACTGGTCCGCCAGCGAATTAATGACCGCCCTGACGGCGGGATCGGTTTCATGGGCGAGGGCGGTTGCAGTAAATGCGGCAAGAAAAGTGGTCGCTATTGCAAATTTTTTCATATGGTTTCTCCCCGTTAAGCGGGGATCATTGTACAGCGTTATCAGCGACCCGCAGGAGAGAAATTAGTTGACATAGTATTTGAGTGTAAATTAAAGAGCCAGCATGAAAAATGATACATCTGACCTTAATCGCATTGTCGAAGAAATGGCGGCTGATCCCGTATACGGAGTCAGCGTGGGAAGTATCTCCATGATGTTTGGAAACAAAATGCCTGTTTCAACGGCTCAAAACGCACGACAGATTTTTGTTGAAGTTGGTCCCCGGCTTTTCCCGAAGAACGGCTGAATCAGACCGCAGCCTTCGCCCGCTTGATCTCCGCCAGTTCCTTTGCGACGTAACGCGCAATCTCCTCCACGTCTTCCGCCGCGTCGGTATTGGGCGAGCGGATCAGGATGGGGGTCTGGTGGCGGATCGAGTCTTTCACGCGCGGATCCTGGCTGATCATCCCGGCGAGCGGCGGGCGCAGCCGCAGGAAATTCTCGCAGGCTTTCAGCAGGGTTTTATAAGTCTTCTCGCCCTCGCTCTTGCTCGGCGCCATGTTGATGACGATGCTGACATGCTTTGACATGCCCGCCGCGTTGCCGAGTTTGATAAAGGCGTAGGCGTCGGTCAGCGAAGTCGGCTCATCGGTTGTGACCACAAGCGTTTTGGTCGCCGAAGCCGACATCATGCGCACGGTGCGGTCGACGCCCGCGCCCAGATCGACGACCACGACATCGTATTTATCGGCAACCTCCAGAAGCTGGTCGCGCAGCAGCGCAAGCCGCTGTGAAGGCAGCGCGGACAGCGAAGCCTGCCCGGAGCGCCCGGCGATAATATCGAAGCCCCCTTCATCGAACGACTGGATCACTTTATCAAGCCCGAGGCGCCCGCGGATCACATCGTTAAGATCGCGCTTGGGCATCAGCCCCAGTTGCACGTCGACATTCGCAAGGCCGAGATCGCCGTCGAACAGCAAAACCTTCTTGCCTTGCAGGGCGAGCGCGTGAGAAAGCGTGATCGAGAACCAGGTCTTGCCGACGCCGCCCTTGCCGCTCGCTACGGCGATGACGTTCTTTCCCCGGCGGAAGGCGGGGGTCTCGGGATCGCCCGGCGGCTTTTCTCTGGTTGTCACGGAGTCATTCATAATGTCTATTCTGCATTAACCGTTTGCTTTCTTCCAGCCCCCGCGTTCATCCGTCCCGGAGTTTTTCTGACCGATTCCGGCATCAGCAGCGTCGTAAGCCTTTTGGGCGACAGCCCGATCAGCCCTTCCGCCACTTTCGGCGTGTGGCTGGCGTCAGCAAAGATAAGCCCGCCGTAATGCGCGGCGGACAGCAATCCGCCAAGGCGGCGCGCGATATCAAGGCGCGTCGGGATCATGGAATTCACGCCAAGCGTTCCGTAAACCCGGGCGATCTCGCCGGATTCCTCGGCGTCCGCCCCCGCGGGCATCGCCAGAACCGGCTCAATATCGCCAACCGAGATCAGCCGCGCGAGGTTGCGCATTTCTTCGGGATCGAACGGGTTGAGCCCGCCCGTGTCGATGAAAACCTGCTCCGCGCCTTTCGCGTCGTCAAGGCAGGCGGCGAGCGCCTTCGCGCTGGAAGCTTTCTTGAGATCGACATTCATCAGGCGGGTAAAGGCCGAGAGCTGCTCGATGCCGCCCGCGCGGACGGTATCCGTGGAAATCACCGCGACTTTCCGGTTGTTCATCACCGCGCGCGCGGCGAGCTTCGCGACCGCAAGCGTCTTGCCAGCGCCCGGCGGCCCCACCAGCATGATCGCTGTTCCCGTCGCCTTCTGCGGCAGCGGGCGGAAGGAAAACAGATGCTCCAGCGCCGCCATCAGCGAAATGTCAGCCTGCTCCAGCCCCAGCACCGTCGCGCACGACAGAACCTGGTCGGTCACTTCCTCCGGCACCGAATGGCGCAGCATCACATCGGTCAGTTTTTCAAGGATCGGGTGTTCGTCGTCATCCGCGTCGCCATGAACCCAGTCGCGCGCGGGATCACGCGGATCGAAATCGTCGTCGCCGCGGTCGCTGCGCTCGATCGCCGCGGTGATGCATACCGTCTTGCCGCCCTTTTCTTCGCGGGTGGCAACGATAATCGCGTTTTCTCCTAGTGTTTCGCGGACCATCTGCATGGCATCTGTAGTGGTTTTTGCGTAAAAGGATTTGAGCCGCATGGCGGGTGTTCGATCCGAATCTGATTTAATTATACGTATTCTGAAACTTCTATACTAGAGCATAAAAGTAAATACTCTCTAACGATATTCTGAAATTTGTCGAAAATTTGAACAGCCTGCTCATCGAATGAGGCAGGCTGTTTGGTTATCGGAAAATCAGCAATGGATCAGAACGCGCCGGGAGGCATCGGCCCCCGTCTTTGCATTTGTTCAGTCATCAGTTGCATGACTTCCGGATACCTGCGATCCATCTCTGTTTCAAACGTTTGATAATCCACATATTGATCCATGAACGCGTTGAATCTTTCCGACGCGGCCCGGAATGCCGCTATACTTTCCGGAGTCTTGATTTCCGGCGGCATGGCCACAGGGGGGATCTGGTCCGCATCAATGCCGGTGACCAGAGCGGCGCAGTCCGTAATGGCGCCCACGGTTTCCTGCCTGATCTCCTCGGGAGTCCTCGGCATCCCGCTGTTGAATGTTTTGATAACCGATTGCTTCAGCTTTTCGATCTGGCAGTCCGCCATCGCTATTCCATTTCCGGTCTTGTCCACCGGCTCATCGGCGAAGGCGGCCGGTGCGAAAACGCCGGTCAAAACCGCCCCGGCGGCGGCGAGTCTCTTAAATGCATTCATATATGCTCTCCCTTTTGTTTAAGTTAAATCAAATAATTAAATCCCGATCTGATGGTTTGCCTTCAGTGCGTCGATGATCTGGATCAGCCCTTCCATCTCCTCGGCGCAGCGGCGCAGGCGCGCCTCCGTCACCGGTTTCCACAGCGGCGTCATGCCGATGAACGGGCGGAAACGCTGAAACGCGAACAGCGCTTCATTGTCCTTGAAGCTCGCCTCCGCCCAGTAAACCTGTAGCGCCTTGCCCGCCACCATGAATTTGTCGCGGAAGGCGGCGTTGATAATGAACTTGGCTTCGACCGCATCGGTCGCCAGCACTTCATAGGTCTTTTCAAACTTGCCGTTGTCCGGAGTCTTGACCTCAAGATATTGCGAGAAGTCATTGTGAAAAAAGGTTTTCATCGCCGCCCGCGGAATGACGACCGTATGCCCGTCGACGCGGCGGCTCAGTTGCAGCCGCACCAGCAATCCCCAGAACCGTAAGTATTCCTTCTCTTTCTTTTTGTGCGCGGGGTCCTGCCGCAGCTCGGTCAGCACGGCTTCCTGGATCGCGACGGGCACTTCTCTGTAGTAACCCTTCAGTCCCGTTTCCAGCCGGCTGTTGTTATGGTGCGGCAATATCTTGTGTTTGGATGTCGCGCCGACGGCAAAACAGCCGTCCTCGCAAAACTCGAAACCCGATGAATTGCAAAGGCTCCGCGTAAAACGCTTTTCTCCTTTTGTGAGATAAAGGCGGCTCAGCATCAGGTAGATCAGCGCCGAAGGAAACAGCGCCCCGAACGTGACGGTATAGCGAAGGCCTATCCCTTCCGGGTTTAAATAGAGCAGCGAGAATGTGACGATAAACGCAACGACCCCGATCCCGGCAACCAGCCAGACCATGTAAAGCCGCCGCGTTTTCTCCATGCTCATGGCGAGATCGCGAAGCTCGGACTTGATATCGTTGATGAAAGCCTGGCTCATGACCCGGAAAGTCTAACCGATTTCCCAAGCTTTCATAACCGGAAAAATTGCATTTGTTGACATAATATTTTAAATCTGTTATAGAACAAGCCTATGTCGAAAGCAGCACTGGTTTCATTCTCGATAGACCTGAAACTGACTCCGGACGGTCAGGTGAAAATCCTTGAGTTCGGCGACATGTACCGCTCCGGCTATAGCGGCTATGTGCGGCTGGCGGATAAGATGACAGACGGGCTACTGGAAAAATGTCCCGTCAGGAAAACCGTATTCCCGTTTTATGACGGGTTCGGGCCGCCGGTTTATCAGAACGGAGGGCCGCTTGAATACTGGCACCCGGGGTCGCTGGCTTGCAGGATGGGCATTCTTCCGCTGGCCCCGCGTCCCGATTTCAATGCTGAAAATTTGGCCAGTCATGCCGCAATTTTAACGCACCCCAGGCTTAGCAGGGAGGAAGAAAGACAGGCTCTGCGCAAGCCGCCCTTCAATCAGGTGCTGGCGACAAATGTCAATTCTCTGGTCAATGCCTGCTGCGAGGACAAGGCCATCCTCGCCGCCTTTGCGCAAAAATTTGCTCCCGGGTTGTTTCCAAAGCAGAAAGTCTATCCTGTCGGACGCTGGGGCGGCGTCGATATCGCGCGTATCCTTGCCGACTTCAGGGACAGCGCCATTCTCGTTTTCAAAAACACAATGGGCGCGCGTGCCGAGGGCGTGAATCTCGTTCGCAGAAGCCGTTTAAATCTGGCGTTTAATGCCCCGCCGCCGGGAATTTTTATCTCAACCTGTTCAAAGGAAGCAGTCTCAGGGGCGAATTTAGCGGCGATACCTGCGTCGTGCAGGATTACGTTCCGGGCAAAACGATAAATCTTAAGGATGCATTGGAGCGGGAAGCCGCCTACGAACCGACGATGCGTGTTCTGGTGACGGCATGGCACGATGGCGGCAAGACCCGTGTCAAATGCCACGCCGCTTATTACAAGGTGCCCAACGAACCGGCCGACGGGAAGATCAAAAGAGAAAGCACCGTTTCAGCCGTGCATGGCAAGGGACCGCAAAGCGCCGTCGTTCCGGATGATGACCGGACAACCGTATTCACGCAACTGGAACAGGGGCTGCCCGCGCTGATGCGCGAACTGTTCACAACGCCCTCCCATGAATTCGCGCGCGAATTTCTCAGCAGCGGCGATGAAGGGCTTGAAAGAGTAGGGCTGGCAGTCGCCACCAGCCAGGAATATTTCGACCGCCCGGAAGACAAACTGGAATACCCCGCCGATATCGCCGATCTTGTGTTCGGTTTCAGGCGCAAATCTGAAAAGGTTCAGGCTATACTGGCCCGTAAAAACTTGGATGCTCCGGCGCTGCTGTATAGGGAACTGACGATACGAGCGGGCGAACTGAATCGCGGAGTTAAACAGAATATCGTCATGAAGGCCTGTTCGGTGGCTATCGGCATTGGAATGATTTTTTCCAGTTTTGGCATGATTGACTACTTCACTCAGGAAGGCATTGAGGGTAAAGCCGACAGGCTTTTCGACGATCGCACCGCCGTCTTTCAGGGATTAAAAAATCTGCGTATTGCAAGTTTTTCCGAAGGTTTAAATGACATCGCAGGTATTAATGCCGCCATCGCCGGAAAGGCCTTGGCGCACGGTTACGGCATCTGCGACGCCGGACGATGGGAAACCGAAGCCGAAAGTCTTGTGCCCGCCCTCGAACTGGCGATCCGCAACCCCGATGAAACTTTCCTCAAGGTCGATTTCAACAAAACCGAAACCACGCCGCCGCCTTTCATAGAATACAAAAATGTGACCGATACGATTATTTACGGCACGGCCTGTCCAAAGCCTTAAACCTGCCCCAGCGTCTTGATCCTTGCCTTGGGATGAATCTCGTTCTGCGACATGACGATCGTCTGCGGGCGGAACCGCTCGATGACCGAGCGGACATAGGGCCGGATGCCGGGGGAGGTGAGCAGCACCGGGATTTCGCCTTCCTGCGCCAGCTTCTCGTAAGTGATCCGGATCGCGTTGATGAATTCCTGCAATTTGCTGGGCGCCATGGCGAGCTGCTTTTCCTCGCCGTCCCCGACGATGGCGTCGCCAAATGTCTGCTCCCAGTTCGATGACAGCGTGACCAGCGGCACATAGCCGTTGACGCCGGTGTTCTGGTCGCAGATCTGGCGCGCAAGGCGGCCCCGGACATGTTCGGTGATGAGCATCGAATTCTTGGTGTAATGCGCGGCCTCGGCGACGCCTTCCAGAATGGCGGGCAGGTCGCGCACGGAAATCCTCTCGGACACGAGGTTCTGCAGGATGCGCTGCAATCCGCCAACCGTGACCTGCCCCGGTATGACGTCGCTGACCAGTTTCTGGTAGTCGCGCGGCAACTCGTCCAGCAGCTTCTGCGTCTCGGCGTAGGAGAGCAGGTCCGCCATGTTGTCCTTGATGATCTCGGTGATGTGCGTCGTGACGACGGTGGGCGCGTCGACGACGGTATAGCCCCTGAAATGCGCTTCCTCGCGGTACTGTTCGTCGATCCACATCGCGGGTAATCCGAATGTAGGTTCGATGGTGTTTTCCCCGGGAAGCGTGATCGGTTCGCCGTTCGGGTCCATGCACAGCAGCATGCCGGGGCGCACATCGCCGCGCCCGACCTCGATCTCCTTGACGCGCACGACGTAAGTATTGGCGGGAAGCTGCAAATTGTCCTGAATGCGCACGGCGGGCAGGATATAGCCCATGTCCTCGGCAAGCTGGCGGCGCAGCCCCTTGATCTGGTCGGTAAGCTTGCGCCCGTCCTGCCCTTCGCCCTGCACGAGCGGGAGGAGGCCGTAACCCAGCTCTAACCGAATCGTATCCATCGCGAGCGCCTTGGAGATCGGCTCTTCCGCGACGGCGGCCTTGCCTTCTTTTTTCTGCGCCGCCGCGACTTCTTCCTGCTCGACGCGCTGGCGCTGCCAGTTCATATAGGCAAGCCCGCCCATGACCGCGGACAGGAACAGGAACGGCGGCGCGGGGATCATGGGAATGAGCGCAAGAAACAGCATCAGCCCCGAGGACATCGCCATCGCCTTCGGGTATTTGCTGAACTGCCCGAACAGGATCTGCTGCGCCGCGCCCTCGACGCCCGCCTTGGACACAAGGAAGCCCGCGCCGACGGAAACGATCAGCGCCGGGATCTGGCTCACCAATCCTTCACCAATCGTCAGAACGGTATAAGTCGAGGCAGCGTCCGCAAGGCTCAGCCCGCTCGACGTCGTGCCGATGATGATGCCGCCGATGATATTGATGAACACGATCAGCAGACTCGCGATGGCGTCGCCGCGCACGAACTTGGCCGCGCCGTCCATGGCCCCGAAGAAGCTGCTTTCCTGCTCAAGCTTCGAGCGCCGCGTCTTGGCCTCTTCCTCGGTAATCAGTCCGGCGGACAAATCGGCGTCGATCGCCATCTGCTTGCCCGGCATGGCGTCTAACGTAAAACGCGCCGCGACTTCCGCGATCCTGCCGGAGCCCTTGGTGATGACGACGAAGTTGACGATCACAAGGATCGCGAACACGATGCCGCCGACCACGTAATTATCTTGAATAATAAAATGTCCGAACGCCTCGATGATCTTCCCCGCCGAGTCCGTTCCTTCCGCCCCGTGACTTAAAATCAGCCGCGTCGCCGCGACGTTCAGGCCAAGACGCAGCGCCGTGGCGATCAGCAATACCGTAGGAAAAGTCGAGAATTCCAGCGGCGTGACGATGAACAGCACCAGCATCAGAATCAATACGGAAAACGTAATCGATACCGCGAGGCCGATATCCAGTATCCATGTCGGGATCGGCACCAGCATGAACAGCAGGATGGCGATAATCCCGAAGGCCAGCAGGAAATTGCTCCCCATCGCCCCGCCCATAAGGGACTGGGTGCGCCGCAGGACGGTCGAGGGAACATTGGCGGATGCGTCGGACATGCCTGTAGAAATATAATGAGAAAAAGGCCGGAAACCAAAGGATACCTTAATATATTTTAGCACGAAACGGGGGTAAATATTCGCGTTAATTCACGGTTTTCCAAAATGCCATTTGAGGTGTGATCCCGGCTTCACGCCGCGCAAGCGCTGGCGCTGCGGGTCGCCGGGATGACAGGTTTTTATTTTAAAACCGGAATAAGCGGGCTTGCTCCCGCCGACGCGAGCATGGTTCGCTGAAATTCCTCGAATTCCGGCCCCCGCGCGACTTCCAGCATGATCTTCCGGCGGAAGGCCCGTTTCATTTCATCCCTGAATTTGAACGTTTGCAGCCCGCTGCCTGAGGCCCCGGCATCCGCTGATGCGCGGGCGGAGGCTATGGGGGAGCCGGAGTTATCTTCCGGTATGTCCATGCCGACGGCGATCAGGAATCCCGCATCGAGACCGATGCCGCCAGGTTTTATATATCCCGGCTTGGTCACAAGATGATGCCGCGACCATTCTTCATAGCCTGTCATCCCATGATCTTCGATCATCATCCGATCATAGGTTATCAGTGCGTTGACCGTCGCGCCGTACCGGATGGCGAGTTCATTCACCATCCCCGGCAATTCGCCGTCTTTGCCCACATCGTTGTCGCCGTCGGTCATGAAATCGACGATGGTGCGATGGGCCCGCCACGGCGCATGGTCCAGCGCCACCATGGCGCCGCGCAGCCCTTCATTATGAAAGTCCCCGCTTGCCTCCACCCGCTCTATCGCGAGGATTTCTTCTGCCAGCGCCTTGAATTTCCATTCGTCTCCCTTTCTGAAATCCGCCCAGCCGGTGCAGACCCTGACCTGCTCGCCGAACTCGAGAAAAGTGATGGCGATGGAACCGGGCCCCAGAAGGACCGTCTCGATGAAGTCGGGGGATTCAATCGCCTCTGCCATGGATTCAAGCTGTATTTGATACTCGGTATCGTTGACCGATCCGCTGGAATCAAAGACGCATACCAGATTGACGCCCACATCGTCCCTGCTGTTCGACGCGAGTGCCGGGTGGATAAACCGGGTGGCCGGATCGTCGATGGCGATTCCCTGATAACCTTTGTAATTTGCAACAGAAAATCTGCTTTTCAGGGACATGGAACCTGCGGCCAGCGTTGCACCGGCCGCCAATCTCAGGGATCCTTGCAAAAAGCTCCGTCTGTTCATTTCCTCTCCTTCAACGCGCGTGTACATATAATATGACCAAAGTGCGCGTGTCAAGTAGTCATAACGTTTCGACAAACTTGCACTTTCTCCCGAAATCCATGAAAATGCCGCTCGTAAGCAAAAAGCAAGGGTTATGAAAAACATAATACGGATCGCAGTTCTGCTGGCCGTCACGGCCCTGTCTTCCTGCTCCGGGGGGCAGCCTGACCCTGCGCCGAATCTGGATGCGGCGGAGATACCCGCAATCGAACTCGAAAACCTGCCCGAAAACTTTTACGGCCATCTCGCGAATGAATACATCAATCTTGCCGCCTATGAGCGCGACTTCATGGGCCATGAGGACGACGCGCTGGATTTTACCGCGAAGGCCCGCCGCACCTTGCGCGAGCAGGATGTCGAGCCCGATGTCCCCGATAGCAGGGACATACCGGACTTCGCCTATGATGAACTGGTCGACGCCCGCGCGATGCTGATGGACGCGCTGGAAACGCTGCGCATCCCCTCGAACGAAGCGCTGCTGGCCATGGCCCAGACCCGTTATGATTGCTGGCTGACCCACCGCGAGGACTTCCCGCAGGAGGACGCGTGGATCTCCTGCAAGAATGAATTCTACGATACGCTCGCGCTGCTGACCCTGCCCGAAGGCGAGGATATCGTTTACAGCGTCTATTTCAATCAGGGCGAAGCCGCAATGGATGAAGCGGCCCGCAAGATCGCCGCCGCCATAGCGGAGCGCTACCGCGACCGTGACCAGTGGTATGTCGTGCTTCAGGGCTACACCGACGGCAAGGGCGGCAAGAATGAAAACAAGGTGCTCTCGATGCGCCGCGCCATCGCCGTCAAGAACATGCTTGGCCAGTACGGCATCAATCTCGACAACATCGCAATCAGCGCCGAAGGCGAGATCGTAAAAGACGGCGAGGACCGCGCAAGCCGCCGCGTCGATATCGAGGTGCGCCCGCACTACATCGCCCAGGACAAGCACGGCCTGACCGTCCTCTCCGGCTGGAACCACAGCGGGGAGTTTTAAAAAGTTTTACTTGGGCGCTACGGCATATTTCTGCATCTCAGGCAGCATCTTTCTCGCGCTTTCATTACCCGCTTCCGCCGCTTTTTCGCACCATGAAAGCCCCGCGGCATGATCCGGCTTCCCGTCGATCTCGCCGCTGAAATATATCATCGCGCAGGCGCGCATGGCGCCGGCATGGCCGGCCCTCGCCATTTCTTCATAAAGCGCGAGCAGGGGTTTTTTATTGGCGGCGACGTCATCCGGGGTCATGACAAGCGGGTCGTTGATCTCCCACGCGCGGTCGGTCAGCCGGAATCGCTCGTCGATTGCGGCCGTTTCGCGCGCAGCGTTAAGCGCGATCCTGAAGTAATCGCGCGGCAGAAGTCTGGAATTGTGTTTATATATCGTCATAGCGATATATTAATACAATAAATTTATATGGAAATCAACTGTTTTTTTGCGTCATTTTTTCCGGCACACGAAGCGGTACATTGCCGCGAACATGTCCGGGTTTTCAGCCTCGAACGCCGCCCAGTTTTCAAGCGAACGCGCCTGCTGATCGTCGGGGAAGCGCTCGCGGTAACGCGCAAGCATATCCTCTCCCAGCACGAATTCGAGAAACTCGCAGCCGTACTTCTCCAGTAGCGCATCGATCCCCGGAATGTCGAACCGGTGCTCCATCACATGGAACAGCAGGTCGCGGCATTGCGGCATGATGAAGTAATCGCGCGCCCGCATGATGCCGTTAAGCTCTTCCGGTGCGAGCAGGCGCGGGGCATCGCGCCGGAATCGCCGCATGTCTCCGGCGGTTCCCTTGTAATCGTGCGCCGCAATGGCGTTGCGGGCGGCGGCGATATGGCGGCGGGCAAGCTCGCTGTAAAGACTGATCCGCATCAGCCCGCCCTGCTTCAGCAGACCGTGCAGCACGGCAAAGCCTTTTTCCGGCTCCCGCATATGATGCAGCACGCCTGACGAAATAATAATGTCGAAATCCCGGTCGAGCGTACCGGGCAGCGCAAGAATATCGGCTTGCAGAAAACCGATATTGTCCGCTCCGCGCTCCCGCGCCTTGCGCACCGCGTAGGACAGGCTCGCAAGGCTTAAGTCCGCGGCAAGGATGCGCGCCTGCGGGAACGCGGCGCTGTAATACATCGCCTCCTGCCCGGTGCCGCAACCGGCGATCAGGATATCGAGCGGCTTGTCTTTCAGAGGCTCGAACAGGCTGGAGAGTTTTTTATCCCGTCCGGTAAAGCGCCAGCGCGGGTAGGGAAACTCTGTATACTGAAGCTGCACCGCGCGGGAGGTGTCGTCATCGACGGATGTGAGGCGCGGAATGGTTTTCGCGATCGCGCGTTCCGCAAGAGGCTCCTCGATCAATTCCTGAACCAATGAGTCGAGCGCGGGATCGCCGGCAAAGGCGGCTGCAATCTTGAGGGCAAGGGGGTGGTCGTGCAGCGGTTCGTAACAGGAGAGCAGGGCAATCTCATTAGCGCGCGAAACAATGTCTTCCGCCTGCGCGATCTTCTCCTTGATAATTTTAATCCGGCTTTTTTCATCATCGCCGCAATCGAAAATATAGCCGGTATAAAAACAGTAATGGCCGAGCGCGGCGGCAAGCACTGTTGCGTGTTGATAGATCTGCCCCCCCACCCAACCCTCCCCCCGTTGGGGGGAGGGCTTATTAAAGATTTGGGAGGATTGCTTATTCTTGCTTTCTTCCCTCCCCCCTGCGGGGGGAGGGTTGGGTGGGGGGGTGGTTAGGATTTCCACCAGCGCGTGGCGCATGTTAGTGAGAAATTTTTCCAGCACGATGCTGGGCAGCGTCAGGCGGCGAAGCCCCTTAAGGAACAAATCATCTTCTATATTTGCTTCACATGGCAGTTTGTCAAAGTTCTCCCGAAACGTTTGGTAATTTTCACAAGAAGTCAGCGCCAGCACGGGCGCAAATGCAGGATCGAGCGAGAGCAGATTGTACCAGAGCCCCGCGAATTCCTGCGGGTCGGCATAAGGGCTATCCAGAGCCAGAACCACGGCCTGTTTCAGGTCAGGATCGATAACCTGCAAACTGACGCCCTTGATGGAATCGGCGAACGCCCTGATATGGTCGGCGTTGCCGGGATCGCCCAGCACGGCCTTCGCGAAATACATGATCGCGGCGCCTTTCATGTCGGCGCGCAATGCCTGCCGGGCCTGTTCGTAATATTCGCGCGCGCTCGCGGCCTCGCGGCTCATTATCCGCCGGACGCGGAAGCCGGAATATCCACGCCTTCATCCTTGTACTGGTTGAGCTTGTTGCGCAGCGTGCGGATGGAAATGCCGAGAATATTCGCGGCATGCGTGCGGTTGCCAAGGCAATGACCCAGCGTGTTGAGGATCATGTCCCGCTCGACATCGGCGATGGTGCGCCCGAGCAGGTTCTCGACCGCGCCCGGATTTTGCACCGCTCCCTCGCTCGTTTTCCCTGCGCTTGCAGCGGGGACAGGGGGAGCGTTTTCCGTCAAACCGCCCTGCAGATGAATGGCATCGGCCTCGATCTCATCCTGCATCGACATCAGCACCGCGCGATGCATGGTATTTTCAAGCTCGCGGATATTCCCGCGCCAGCCGTAACCTTTGACTTTCTCCGCGCCCGTTTTGGAAAGTTTCTTTTTTGGCATCCCGTTCTGCTCCGAAAACTTGTCGGCGAAAAACTGGGCCAGCGGCGCGATATCACCTGGCCGCTCGCGCAGCGCGGGCAGGCGGATATTGACGACGTTGAGGCGGAAATAAAGATCCTCGCGGAACTCGCCTTTTTTGACGGACTCTTCCAGATTGCGGTTCGACGTGGCGATCAGCCGCACATTGACCTTGACCGGCTCGTTGCTCCCGACCCGCGTCACCTCGCGCTCCTGTATCGCGCGCAGCAGTTTTGCCTGAAGCGAAGGATGAGTCTCCGAAATTTCGTCGAGAAACAGCGTCCCGCCATTGGCTTCCTCGAACTTGCCGATGCGCCGGTTCGCGGCTCCCGTGAACGCGCCCTTTTCATGGCCGAACATTTCCGATTCCAGAAGGTTCTCCGGGATCGCGGCGCAGTTGAGCGCGATGAACGGGCCGTCCTTGCGCTTTGACTTGCGGTGAATGTAATTCGACATGACTTCCTTGCCGGTGCCGGACTCGCCCGTAATCAGCACCGTCGCCTCCGACGGCGCGACGCGGTCGGCCAGCTGCATCACCGGTTTCATCGCGGTATCGTTCGCGATCATCGTGCTGCTTTCCTGCGTGACCGCTTCAAGGACGGCGGCAATCAGCTCCGCGTCGGGGGGCAGGGGGACATATTCCTTCGCCCCGTCCTGAATCGCTTTCACGGCGGTGCGCGCATCCGTGCCGATGCCGCAGGCGACGACCGGCATATGAATGCGCTCGGCCTCCAGCGCCTCGACGAATTTCGCGATATTCTGTTTCACATCGACCATGGCAAGATCCGCGCCCTTGCCGTTGCGCAGCGCGCCGAGCGCCTGCTCCGTATCCTCGCAATGGATGACCTTCGCCCCGCGCTGGAGCGCGATTTTCCCCGCGGTGCTGATATGCCCTTCCAGATGGCCGACGATCATTAAACGCATAAGCACCCCAAATTACTGAACCCCAAGGAATATCTATTAAAACATGAAGATACAGGGATACCAAGGGGCCAATTTATTGACATAATTTAAAAGGCTACCTGACATTCTTAAACAGCAGGCAATGCGTGTGCGGATAGCCTTCCTTCGCGTTTTTCCACGCGACGATAATCTCCGCTTCCAGCTTCATGACTTTGCCGACCGCATGGCCGATGTCCCACACCAGCGGCGTGTAAACGCGGCCCGCAAGATTGTCGGCCTGCACGATGACATAGGCGTTCTTTTTCATCAGCCGCGCAAGCTGCCTGTATATATGCGTGATCTGCGTGAGGTAAACATCGTATCCGGCTTTCGCCGGGTCGCCGTCGAACAGCGGATTCCATTTATGGTGCTTGGGCATGTAGGGAGGCGAGGTCATGGAAAAATCCATCTTCGGCAGGCCGTAATGCAGCATCTTCGCGCTGTCGCCGTGAATTAAATTGGTCCAGTTCGTGAGCTGCCCCGCGACCCACTCATAACGTCTGCGGTCATATTCGATCCCGTACGGAATGCATTTCATTTCCTCCGCGGTGAACAAGGTCGTGCCAAGACCGGTAAAAGGATCGAATACGCGGTCGCCCGCGGTTGTGTACTTCTCAAGGAAATACCGCACCAGCGATTCCGGGTACTTGATTTCATTGGTGTCAAACGGCGGCGGCTCGCGTTCCAGCTTCCACGGCAATGTGATGAAGGAGGGTTGTTCCACGTAAATTCAAAAACTACCCGCGGTCCGACTTGACGATCTCGGTCATGGTAACGCCGAGCTTATCCTCGACGACGACGACCTCGCCGCGCGCGACCAGCCGGTTGTTCACGTAAATATCGATGGCCTCGCCCACTTTTCTATCGAGTTCGACGACGGCGCCCCGGCCGAGTTTCAGGAGCTGACTGACCTGCATGGTCGAGCGCCCGAGCACGGCGGAAATCTGCACCGGAATGTCATATATGGCGGTGACGTCGCCGGCCATCGGCTCGCCGTATTTGAAATCCTGCTCGTCTTTCTGGCCGTAATCGGCTTCATGGATCTCTTCGAGATTCATGCCGCCTTCGCCCTGATTATTGTCGCTCATTGTGCTTCTCCCTCGGTATCCATGCTTTCATTATCTTGCAGCGCCGCCCGGCCCGCAAGCAGTTGTTCCAGATGCTTGTGAATTTCTTCGGCGATGCCCGTCGCATCGCGCCGCGCGCCGCCGTCGTTCCAGTTCATGCGGCAGTCTCCCGGTCCCAGCGCTGCATTTCCCGAAACATTGATACGGGCCCCGTGCAGGGCGCTGGCCGAGGATTCCAGCCTTTTCCCTATCGCCTCGCTGTAATCGGGATGGACCTCGATGACGATTTCCGGCGCGTCCTTGCGCCTTTCCAGAACAGCGTCGATCGCTTCTTCAACCTCGTTCGGGCCTTGCCGCGCGTTGAGGGAGGGGAACAGCTTGCGGAATATTTCCCGCGCCAGCAAAACGGCTTCCCGTTCAAAGCGGGATTCGCGGGCCGTTTCGGCGTCGAACAGGGTTTTGAAATTTTTATTAATGGTCCCGACAAGGTCGGCGATATGCTTTTCCCGGCTCGCCTGCGCCTCGGCAAGCGCTTCGCGCCGTCCCCGGTCATACGATTCCTTCTTCGCCGCATCCAGCTCCTGCAGGCTGAAAACGGGCGGCGGCGGCTCTTCCGGAATGACTTCCTCGACATAACCGTCATCAAAGCAGTTCATGTCGAAGAAGAACTTCTCCGGCTTGCGCGTCTTGTTATCCTTGGTATCAATCATGGGCTTCGCTCAAACGGCTCCCGCCGTCATCAGTAAATCAGTTCGTCCTCGCTGTCGCCCGTGGCGATCACGATTTCGCCGCGCGCCTCGAGGTCTTTCGTGACGTTGACGATATATTGTTGCGATTCCTCGACTTCCTTGAGGCGGACAGGCCCCATCGCCGCCATGTCTTCCTTCATGATCTTCGCCGCGCGCTCCGACATGTTCGAGAAGAACAGGTCGCGCAGCGTCTCCGTCGCGCCTTTGAGCGCGGTCGGCAGCTTGTCCTTGTCGACGGCGCGGATGACGGTCTGGATCGCGCTCGGGTCGAGCTTGAGCAGGTCTTCGAAGGTGAACATCAGGCTGCGGATTTTCTCCGCCGATTCCGGAACCGATTTTTCCAGTTCTTCCATGAACTTGGTTTCAATCGACCGCTCAAGGCTGTTGAAGATTTCGGCCATAAGTTCGTGGCAATCGCGGCGCTGGGTGCGCGCAAGGTTCGACATGAACTCGGTGCGCAGCGTGCGCTCGACGTCTTCCAGGACTTCCTTCTGCACCGCTTCCATGCGCAGCATGCGGTGAATGACCTCAAGCGCGAAATTTTCCGGGAGCAGGGCGAGAACGCGCGCCGCGTGGTCGGTCTGGATCTTGGACATGACGACGGCGACGGTCTGCGGGTATTCCTTCTGCAGGAAGTTCGCAAGAATTTCTTCATTGACGTTGCCGAGCTTCTCCCACATCGTGCGTCCGGCGGGGCCGCGGATCTCTTCCATGATCTCGCCGACCTTGTCCGAGCCCAGCACCTTGGTCAGAAGCCGTTCTGTGGAATCGAGCGTGCCGATGAGCGCGTTGGTCGAACTCATCAGCTCCGCGAAATCGACGAACAGGCGCTCGACGACGTTCGCGCTGACCTTGCCGAGATTGGCCATGGTCTGCGAGATCTCCATGATCTCTTCATCGTCCATGTGCTGGAAAATTTTCTGCGTGTAATCTTCGCCCAGCGCCAGCAGGAATATGGCCGCCTTCTCGGACCCCGTCAGTGTGCGATAATCTTCTCTTGTCCGCATGCCCTTGAACCCTGCCCTTAAACCTTCACGCCTCCGAACTCATCCAGCTCCGCAGCACCGATACGGTTTCATTCGGATAGTTCTCAACGATGTCCTCGACCTTCTTGACCGACGACGCTTTAACCTTGCCTTCGACCGACCGCATGTCGATCAGTGAATCCTCTTCATCCAGCGCCGGAGGCTCAAACCCTTCGCTCTTCTCAGGGCCGGTCAGCGCGGGGCCGAGCGGACGCCCGGCCAGCAACTGCGCTTCCAGACCCTCTTCAAGCGCCGGCCCATCCGCCGCCAGCAGGCGCCCGATCATCGGTTGCAGCACCAGCAGGATCACAAGGATAATCATGATCGCGACGGTGATGATCTCGACCGCGTCCAGCAAATCGCTGCGCTCGAACCCGAACAGCAGCTCTTCCGTCAGCAACGAGTCTTCCGCCTCGATATCCGCGAACTGCATGTTGACGACTTCCAGAATATCGCCCCGGTCCGTATCGTACCCGATGGCGGAGCGCACGAGCGCCGCGATCTGGTCAAGCTCATCCTGCGTGCGCGGCTGATAGATCTTCTTGCCGTCCGCATCCGTCGTGTAATTCCCATCGACCAGCACAGCGACCGAGAGTTTGCGCACCTCGCCGACCTCGCGCACCATGCTGCGCACCGTCTTGCTGATTTCGTAATTCGCGGTTTCCTCGACCCGGTTGCTCTCGACCGAAGGCTTCGCGTCAACCAGCAAATCGCCCGCGATGCCGGGGAGATTGTTCTGCACCGAAACATCGCCCGGCGGCGGATCGCGCTCGGTGTTGTTTTCCTCGACAGTCTGCGTCGAGCGCAGCACGGCAGTCTCGGGATCGAAAAGCTCCTCGTTCGTGCTGATGCGGTCAAAGTTCAGATCAGCGGTGACGTTCGCGCGCACCCGACCGAAACCGACGACGCGGCCGACAATGTCCTCCACCGCGCGGGTCATGCGCTGTTCATAGTTGCGGCGCATTTCCTCGGCCTTGACCGTCATCAGGTTCTCGCCCTCATCGCCGCCGCGCGCGAGCAGATTGCCCTCGCTGTCGATGATGGAAACCGTGTCGGGCTTCAGCCCCGGCACGGCGGAGGCGACGAGCGACTGGATCGAGAGCACCTGTTCCGTTTCAAGCCGCTGCCCCGGCCGCAGCGTTAAAAACACGCTCGCGCTCGCAGGCCGGCTCTCGCGGCTGAACAGTTCGCGCTGCGGCAGGACAAGATGTACGCGTGAACCGCGCACCGGCGAGAGCGAGCCGATAGTGCGGGCAAGCTCGCCCTCCAGCGCGCGCACCTGGTTGACGTTCTGCACCAGGTTGGTCGTGCCGAAACCGGATTGCTGGTCGAAAATCTCGTAACCCATCGAGCCGCCGTTGGGCAATCCTTCCTTGGCGAGCAGCATTCGCGCTTCGCCGACCTGTTCGGAGGGAACCCTGATCTGTGTGCCGTCCTGATTGGTTTCGTAACGGATGCCGGCCCCGGCCAGTTTTTCGGTCATGGCCGCTGAATCGGTGGTGGACAGATCGCTGTAGAGCATTTCAAGCTGCGGCGAGGAAACGCGCATTGAAACGAAAACGAAGAACAGCAGCAGTCCGACCAGCACCCCGCCCATGATCGCCAGCCTCGCGGGGCCAAGCTGTTTTATCGTTTCAAGAAAACTGTTCACGGGCGCAACCTTTTCTGGACTGTTGCCGGGCGGCAAGGACGGTGGGCGGATAGGCGGGACGCCTGACTTACAGCGTACCCGTGATTTGCGAATCGCGCAAATCCCATCTTCCCATATCTAATTATATCGGTTTTCAGGCCCATTTTCCACGAGGCTTTTGTGCCGTTTCTGTTTCCGGCAGGCGCATTTTTACCATCAGAATCCGGCATCTATTACTATTCTGACGGATATGATTTATATATTTATAAATAAAACAATGCGTTTTATTTATAAAAACCGCTAAATAAACTAAAATTACTGGGAAAGGGCGGCATCTTCCCCCATCAATGCTGCGAAATTCAAAAATAAAGAAAAAGTATTTATTTTGTATTAATACCATATTGGGGAACGCGGACTTGCGGCGAGTCGATCCACCAAGTATTCGGTGGATAAACTAAGCCCGTTAACTTGCCGGAATGCTTGACATTTGCGCCGATCCGGGCTATTATGAGAATAGGTTATTGTGCCTGCATTCTATCTGGGGTAGATGGGCGCATTTTGGGGTTAAACACGGTTAGACCATGCTGGAAGCAGTAAATTCAGTTTTGCAGACCGCGCCCCTGGCTCGCGCAGCGACCGAGCAGGTGAGCACGGTCGATTCCTTCGCGGCCAACCCGGAGCGCGTTCAGCGTTCCGCGCCGCAGGCTCCGTATATCAGCCCGTATATTTATCTCGACGTCAACTACGACAAGGCGGTCATTCTGCTGCGTAACGGCGACACCGGCGACGTGGAGGGACAGTTCCCCTCCGAAGCCGCGCTGGAGCAGCAGGCGCGCCAGCTCGCAAAACTGCAGGTCGCGGCGCAGACCCCGGAACCCGCTCCGCAGCATCAGACGCAGAGCGCACAGCCCTCCGTACAGCAGCAGCACACCGCTCCTGCGCCCGCTCCCGATACCGGCGGCGAAACCGCCGCGATCTCGATCCAGCAGCAGGCCGCCTTCGCCGCCGCCGCCCGCTCGGGCAATTCCAATGCGGGGAATGTAACGCTGTTCGCGTAAGGCGGATGATGGGATGAAAAGATGATGGGATGAGGGGAAGGCCGGAAATGGCCTTTTTTTATTTCTCATCATCCCCTTATCTTTTCATCTCCCCCTCTTCCTTCTTCGGCCGCGTCATCAGCCCCGCCGCGATTTCGCGGTTGATCTCAATCAAAATGTCCAGCTTCTCCGGCTTCGGGTCGGCCAGCACATCGAGCGTGTGATTGAAGATGAAAACCCCCAGATTGGCGATGTTGTTGCGCAGGGCAAGGGGCCGCTCCGGGCTGTCGTCCTCGATCGCGGTATCGACGAACATCATCCAGACCTGGCGGTTGTATTTAAGGCACTCGTCCAGTTCCTCCTGCGAAACCGAATCCCACCGCGCCTTGATGTCCTGAAACGCTTTCACCGCCTTCAGCAGGACGCGCGCTTCCGTCTCCCGCTGGTCGGGCGTATGCTGCTGTGCATGCTGGTCGTAGGCGCCGGCGGCTGCGGCGTATGGGTTATTTGGCCCCGGACTTCGGTTTTTTGACATTCGTCAGTAACTCTTCCTCGTGGGCTACAAGTTCTTTCGCTTCTTTAAGCGCCTTGTAGTACGCGCCTTCGAGAATCATATCATTGATCTTCATAAAAAAGAGTGTAGTCGTCGGCGCCGCGTTCTGGATTTCCTTGATAAGGCCGAAATATTTGTCGAAATAAACCCGCGGCGCGCGCGCGAGATACATGCACTGTACCAGAAAATAGATTTTCTTGCAGGGGCTGTCGGCGTCCTCCTCCTGCATCACGTCTTTCTCGCGCAGGATCGGCGCCTCCCCCGAAATATGCAAACGGGTGCGCTGCTGGTCGTTGGTGATAACGGAATTGCCGATGAGTATTTTCTCGCCGGGCTTGAGATCTATAATCAGGGCCATGGTTTTCTACCTCTTAAAATAAGCCTTCTGACAGTATGTTATGCAACAACCGTGCCATTTGTCCATGGTTTCCGCGCAATTTATTAACATTTGTTAACTTTTTACCTCCGTTCTCTCTTCCGTGTCATCCCTGCGAAAGCAGGGACCGGGTTCGTCTTTACCAGATCCCTGCTTCCGCAGGGATGACACCATCACCTAAAAATAAAACCGGGGGCGTTCTGCCCCCGGTTTCGCTAGAAAATTTATTACACCCCGGCCCGGTCTTAGAACAGTCTCAGGATCGACTGTTGCGACTGGGACGCCAACGCCAGCGAGGTAACGCCCAACTGCTGCCTGGTCTGCAGGGCCAGCAATTTCGCGCCTTCCTCGTTCTGGTCGGCGATCGTCAGCTTGTCCGCGCCTTCGGTCAGAACGTTGATCGTGCTCTGCGTAAAGGCTTGGCGCGTCTGGATGATCGTCAGGTCGTTCGCCAGTGTCGAGCCGAAGCTGCGGATAGTTTCCAGAGCGGCAAGAGTGTCGTCCAGCGCTCCATCAACAGTTGCGCTGCGGGCAAAGTTAGCTGTGCCCAAGCCCAGACCGTCGGCAGTGAAGGTCACGCCAAAGCTGGTCAGGGAACTGGTCCGGAGTTCGTTGAAGTTAGTGAGCAGATCATCGCCGTTCAGCAGGTTGGTGCCGCGATAGGCCGTATCGCCATTGGTCACCAGTTCGGTGATCTGATCGCGAACGCGGTTATAGTCGCTTTCCAACTGAGCCAGCGTTCCAGCGGCGGCAGAAAGACGAATGCTTTCCAATTCACCGTTGGCGGCGTTGGCGGTACTGATGTTAGCGTTGACACCAAAACCGAAGTTTGCCGTTGCAGTAGAACCAGTGGCAAGACCAATTTCAATGCTTTCGACAGAAGAGTCGATGGCCCTGATCGTGATTTGACCAGTAGTAGTATCGAACTCCGCTCTAATCAAGGTGTTCAGGTTGGTATTATTATTGATATCGTCGACGAAGTCCTGGATCGTCACTGTTGCGGCGCCGTTGTTGCTGAACAACTCAATAGGCACAGCTGTTGCACCGTTAACACCGATACTATAGTCATCAGCTACAGCGTTAATGTTGGCAAACAGGGCAATGCCGTTTTCGTCGACAATGTTGGACAGAAGATCACTGCCATCGGCAAGCGTATCCGGTGTCGTTGTGACATCGTACAAAGCAAAGGATGTCAGAGCAACGTCGGCTATGGCTGAAAACTCGACGAAGTTCGAGTTAGCGTTAGCCGAACTGTCTGCAACCGTCCTGGCAATCCCACCAAAGCCCAGATCCGCAGCGAGCGCAAGATCGGCAACGTCAGTGGCGGCAACCGTCGCAAACTGCAGACGATAATTATAACCATTAAGCGCCGTTATGGACAGATTTCCACCTTCATCAAGTTCAGCGAAGAATGCTTGTTCACCATCGGCAATTGCACTTGCACTGGTTGCTTCAAGGTGAATATTGTTGATGGCGGCAACCAGTTCTTCGGAAGACAAGTTACCAGCAATAGTAACGTTGGAAGTTGCGGTAGCACTGTTGGCTGCCGTGCTGTATGCGCCGATGTTCCGGGCTACGCCGTTTTCATCTGTGACAGAAAATGTGAGTACGTCGGTACCGGCATCGGTAACACCTGTCAGATCAGTCAGGTCATCAATGCCGCGAAGATCACGATTACCAACCACCTTGGCTTCGACTTGGCCGGAGGCCAGAGCGTCTTTAGCATTGGCGGCAATGGAATCGGCCTGTTCGACAAGAGTTGTCAGCGCCGTCACGCCGTTATCGGCGGCCTTGATCACCTGAATGGACTGGCCAATGCCGTCCAGCAGGCGGGTCAGGTCGCTTGCGCGGTTGTTCAGCGCCTGCGAGGCGAAGAAAGCCTGCGGGCCGTCAAGGGCCGAACTGACTTTCCGGCCTGTGGCGAGGCGGAACTGCGTTGTATCGATAAGGGATTGGGTGTTTTGCAGCGAGAGCAGGTTATTGCGTAGCGCTGCCGTAAGAACGACATCAGAGGTCATGATAGGATATCCTTTCCTTGGGTTTCCTAATTATGTTACGCACCGGAATTCTCCCGGCGCTTATTCCATCTTACGATGGGAACCCTTAACAAGGGTTTAAAAAGGCTATCACGAGTTGGAAAGGGTGTCTATGGGGTTGGCTAAGAAGTTGATTTTATACCCACTTTTATCCTGCCTTTCGGCACCAGAACTGATACATGCCTATAAAAGTAAGAGGGTGTTTCTTTTCAAATTCATGCCAGTTCATCATATTTTTGCGGTCAGGGTCATCGGGATAGGCTTTGTCATAGCGCTTAATGGTGATGATATCCGATATAACAAAACTGACGCACTCAAGACTGAGCCTGTCCATCATGTCTTTAATCTGGGGCAAACTCATACGGTGTTCCTGTACATGGAAAATTAAATCCCGGACCAGAGAAGCCGTGTAAAAATCACTACTGCCAGTTACCAGTTTGCGCATTCCATTATTGGATGGAAGTGCCATCATTCTTTCGCGGAAAGTTCTGATTCCTTCCAACGTAGAAGGGAAACCGTTTTCTTTGGCAAAGCTTTGGCCTTCCACATAGGCTTTCCGAGCGGTTTCGCTATATAGTCCAACCTTGAAAAAGCCACCAGGCTTTAACTTGTCTGTCAATATACGCCATCCTTTGAAGGGATCCTCCATATGGTGCATAACGCCAGAACATTCAATGACATCAAATTGTTCTTTCCATTGTTCCATGCTCAATATGTCGGCATGAACGAACTCAATTTTGTCGGCAAGGCCGGACTCATTCGCTTTGCGCTGGGCATAGGCAAGGCTTGCGCGGCTTAAATCGATTGCAGTTATTTTTGCATGTGGATAGTTAGCAGCAGTATCTATGGCTTGTCGTCCCGTGCCGCAGCCTGCAATAAGTATAGAACGTGCTTTAAGTCTCTCACGATCACCGGCAGGAAGCGCTTCGTTGAGAGCCCGAAAATTTATCACAGATATCCATCGCGGATAGGGATTTTCTTCATACTGACTCTGGACATCTTTGGAAACTTGGTTCTCCATGATGCCGAATGTTCTGATGTTCTTTTTTAGGGACTTTTCTTCTTCCAGATCAAAAAACTGCGTTTTAGTTAGATGTGCAAAAGATTTGGATTTTTTGGCCCATTTTTCCAAGATCAATCTTTTGTCGGGAAACGTAGAAAATAGGGCCCTATAGCACCCTATGAGCGCAAAAGCTTGAAGATCATTTATATAGGTCTCTGTCTCTGAGTGTAATTGTTCTTCAATTGCATCTATTACATTTTTCTCTTCAGGCGTCTCCGCGAATACATACTCATTAAAAAAGCACTGCTCTGCCAGCGCCAGCAAAAACGGCTCGAAAAACTCAAGTCTTTTTTGTTTTGCCAGAGTTTCGGCGTTAAGGCACAGCCATTTTCTCATACGCACTAAAAATGTTTCCATCACAGTATCGGCGATGATTAACAGCCGGATGCCATCCAGAAAGAATTTACTCTGAAAGAAATTCAGACTCTCAGGTTCTGCATTTTCAATCCAATCCACAAAATTTTCGTCAGTGATTTTTTTTTCAGCTTCTTTTATGCCGCTGCATTGAGGATCGTTCTGGATAAGTGAAATCCATGCAGAGTAAATTTTCAGTAGATTGGCCTCATAGATGTTGTCAAAGCACGTTTGTACGGCATCTTTCACATCAGGATCAAAATGCATGAACTGTACAAAGCTGCAAATACTGACAAACATAGCCTTGTATCTTTTTTCTTTTGGTTCCTTTTTCATCAGGCGGGCCATGACAATAGAGGCCGCCGTTTTACGGTCCGCCATTGCCAGTAAAAGCGCGAAATTGACTTGTTCTTCATTATCTTCAGGTATTAGGCGGCAGAGTTCTTCCTGCCCAATCATAGCTTCATCATATTGCTTCCTGTTTCTAAGAATCAGCAGGATAGTCTGATAGGATTTTTGCAGAAGTTTCTTATCCTTTACACACTCATTCACCTCCCCCATATCCACCCCCAACCCCGGCTTCGTCCGCGCGATCATCGCCAGCGCGAAGTGAACATCCGCTAAAGACGAGTCGAGCGCTAAAGCTTCCTTCAGCAACGGAATCGCTTCCGCTTCCTTGCCTGCGTTCTTGAGCGCCATGCCTTCCGCTTTGAGTTCGGCGGCGCGGGCGGCGTTCTCCTGCGCCTTTTTATTGGCGGGGGTTTTGGATTTGCCTTTGCCGGATTTCTTTTCCTGCAGGCGGCGTTGTTTGCGGTTCATGGTCATGGCCGGGGATTCTTGTTTCTGAATCATTGCATAATTCCGTTTGTATTGCCACTCCCCCCTTTATCCCCCCGCTTGCGGGGGGATAGGAGCGAAGCGGGAAGGGGGGAGCGATAATAAAAAAAGTAAAGGGTGCGGCGGCGAGGGATAAATCTCAAGCCAACCGCACCCTTCCGCCAGGCAAAACATCGTTTTGCCGGCTTCTCCTTAAAGGAGTCCCGGAAAAAACGATGTTTTTTCCGGGGGGCCACGATCCGTTTGGTATCCCCATCCTGGAGCGGAGAGCGCGGCTTCTTCGGTTTGGCGTCCTGCCTTACCCCTTGCAGTATTTACGGCGGGCGGAGGCGATTTTCCTCACCGCCGCCCGCCGGAACTTATTAGAACAGCCTCAAAATCGACTGCTGCGACTGCGACGCGAGCGAGAGGGAGGTGACGCCGAGCTGCTGCCTCGTCTGCAGGGCGAGCAGTTTCGCGCCTTCCTCGTTCTGATCCGCCACGGTCAGCTTGTCGGAGCCTTCCTTGAGGGTGTTGATAATATCCTTCGTAAAGTTCTCGCGCGCCTGGATGACGCCAAGGTCCGACGCGAGCGTCAGCCCGAAATTGCGCACCAGCTCCAGCGCGTCGCGCACTTCCGTGAGCGCGGCGTCGGCCGAGGATATGCGCGAGAAGTTCCCTTCCGAAAGCCCGAGCCCTTCCGCGGTGAACGTCACGCCGGTGGTCGTCAGGGTGCTCGTCCGGAACTCGTTGAACACCGTGAACAGGTTATCCCCGTTCAGCAGGTTCGTCCCGCGATAGCCCGTGTCCTCCACCAGCAAATCGATCTGATCGCGCAGCCGGTTATAGTCTTCCTCGAACTGCGCGAGGTCGGCCGCAGCGGAAGCGAGGCGGATGGTTTCGCTGATCGGTTGGCCGGCAGCGATGGTGGTAAAGTTGGTCAGACCGAAGCCGAAGTTTGCTTCATCAGCAGGCGCACTGCCGTCGAATCCGATTTCGACGCTAACGACTTCGCCGCCGATGGGGTCGAGGCTGATTATGCCTGTTTCATCGTCATACGAAGCTTCGATATGCTCGTTCAGCGCGGTGTTGGCATTGATCTGATCCACAAAAGCCTGGATCGAAAGCGGCGCGCCGCCCGGTGCAAGCGGTATGGTCTGGATCGGGCCGCCATTAATGCTGATCGTATAGTCATCGCCAACGCCAAGACCTGTAAAGTATGTATTTCCGGCATCGTCGGTCAGGTTGTCCAGTGTTTCGCTGGCCTGTGCGATTTGCGGAGGAAGGGTGGCGTTGCTGAACATGGCGAAAGAATCCAGCTTCACATCGGCAATCGATGAGAACGCCGTGTTGTTGGGGTCGAGAACCACACCTGAACTGACCGGTCGTGCAATATTTGCAAAACCCAGCGCGGCAGCGAGCGTCAGATCCGCTGCGTCGTCGACGCCGGCGGCGGCAGATTCAAATCTGAGACTGAAATCGCCTCCGTTGAGCGTTCTAATCTGCAACTGTCCTTTTTCATCCAGCGAAGCTTCAAATGCCTGATCGCCTGAAGCAGCCGTGCCGCCATTATCAAGATGAAGGTCGTTGATGGCTGCGACTAATTCGTCGATGGACATATCGGCGCCAATGGCAATCGTCGCTGTAGGTGTTGCCGATAACGCGGCAACACTGTACGCGCCAAGGTTAACCGCGTTGCCATCTTCATCGGTAACGCTGAAAATCAGCTGGTCGCCGCCTGCTGCCGTAAGACCCTGTATGGCGGCGATATCGGTAATGCCTCTCAGATCTTCATCGCCAACCGCCTTCGCCTCACTCTGCCCTTGCGCCAGCGCGTCTCTTGCGCCGTTGGCGATGGAATCTGCCTGCTCGACGAGTTTGGTCAAAGCCGTAATGCCGTTATCGGCGGCCTTGATCACCTGGATGCTCTGGCCCATCGCGTCTAACAAACGCGTCAGGTCGCTCGCCCGGTTGTTCAGCGCCTGCGCGGCGAAGAACGCCTGCGGGCCGTCGAGGGCGGAGTTGATTTTACGTCCCGTCGCCAGTCGAAACTGCGTAATGTCGATCTGGTTCTGGGTGCTCTGCAGGCTGAGGAGGTTGTTCCTCAGGGCTGCTGTTAACACTACATCAGAAGTCATGGGTTTCTATCCTTTCAAATTACTTTTCTAAGTGTTCGATCCATTAACGCAGTCTCAGAAGGTCTTCGGTCATCTGGTCGACCGTGTTGATGACCCGCGTGTTCGCCGAGAAGGCGCGCTGCGAGACGATCAGCTTCGCGAATTCATCCGCGAGGTCGACGTTCGATGACTCAATGGTCGAGGGCTCCAGGAATCCCGCGCCGCCGCGGCCGGCTTCACGCAGGTTTTCCTCCCCGGATTCCTCGTTCTCCGAATAGGCCGTCCCTGAGACTTCGGTCAGCCCGTTCTGGTTGGAAAATGTAACCAGCGGAATTTTGTAAAGATTGGCCGTCGCGCCGTTGGAAAAGCGGGCGACGACGAAACCGTCGCGCGTGATCTCGACCCCGGTGCGCAGGCCCAGCTCCGCGCCGTTCTGGTCGGAAAAGATCACGTCATAGTTGCCGGCGAACTGGGAAAAACGCTCGATTGCAACGTCAATGGTTTGCGGGTTAGAGCCGTTGCCCCAGTCGATATTGTTAAGGTTGATGTCGACATTGCCTTGCGCATCGGGCAGGGCATTGAGGCTGCCATCGCCGTTGAAGTTGATCAGGCCCCGGTTCAGGCTGGTGCCGTTCGGATGTATGACGTTCACCTGCCACCAGCCGCGATTGTTGTAATTCACGTTGCCGGGCAGGGCGGCGAAAGCAGGGAACGATTCCGAACTATAAGGGGGGTTGTCGCCCGGCGCGCCGTTTTCAAAGACAGCGCCTACCAGGTCGTCTGATGTATAAACAGTGGGGGTGCCGGGAGGCAGCGCATTGTTAACATTGATCCCCAGCGTATTCAGAGGCGTGCCGACGGTATTGTCTAGGTCCAGAGTTTCCGTTCCGAGGGCAAATTCGGAGCGTTGAATGACGAACTCGCCATCATTGCCAAGAAACGCTTCCACCCGCTGAGGAGGGCCGGCATAAAATGTATTGATGTCATTGATGATATCTTCAACATCAAAAACGTACACGTCCGCGCCCGCAACCTGCGGGGTAATATTATCGGTGATTTCGTAGATACGCACCGGGCCGCCGTCAAAGGAGACTTCGAACCGGTCGTTAGGCGACAGGTTACGGTCGGCGACCAGCCGATCCGTCGCCAGAATACCCGAAACAGTGCCTCCCGCAGTGCCATGCGGGCCGTAGGTTTTGCTGAATTCGAAGGTCATAACCTGCGACTGGCCGAGGCTGTCGAATACGGTCAGACCTCTTGTGAAGTCAGGTGGCGTCACATCGGTGGATACAGATGTTAACAGATTATCAAGCTCTGCCGCATCAAGGTTCAGCGAGAGTTCCGCCGTGCCGGTCGGGCGGGTCAGACCACCGAGGAACGCAACGTCCGCCGGGACGAGCGAGGTCAAATCGCCCTGGTTCGCGGGCAACTGGCCGTTGGCGTCCAGCGGCCATGCATATAATACGAAGCCGGCGGTGTTGCGCAGCAGGCCCTGCGAGTCTTCGCTGAACTGGCCGCTGCGGGTGTAGAGGAATTCCTGCCCCGCGTCGGTCGAGCGTTTGACGGTGAAGAAGCCGTTTCCGGATACCGCCGCGTCCGTCGCGGAAGAGGTCTGCTGGATCGGGCCCTGCTGGTCGACCTGCTGGATGCGATTGACCTGCACCGTTCCGGGCGAGTAGATCGAGGAGCGGCCTTCGGTCGTCACGAGGCTGAAGAACGACGCCTCCGAGCGTTTGAAGCCGACCGTGTTCACGTTCGCGATGTTGTTCGCGATCATGGACGTCGACTGGGCCTGAACCCCAAGCCCCGAAACCCCCGTAAATAGTGCGCCGAAAAGACTCATTTTGTGTCTCCTTTGTTAATCAATTCCTTTTCCCTGTGTCATCCCTGCGAAAGCAGGGATCTGGTTGGGTTTTTCCCCGATCCCGGCTTTCGCCGGGATGACACTTTCATTACGACTTCAACTGCCTCAGCATCTGCGTCATCTCATCCACCGTGTTCACCACCCGCGAGTTTGCGGAAAATGCCCGCTGGCTGACGATCAGGTGGGCAAATTCGTCCGCGAGGTCGACATTCGATGTCTCTATCGTCGATGCCTGGATCAGTCCCGCGCCTCCGGTCCCGGCCTCTAACATCGTCAGTTCGCCCGCATCCGAAGTCTGTGCAAAAACCGTGCCGCTCATTGCCAGCAGCCCGTTTGGATTGATAAAGTCGGCCAGCGGAATCTGGTAAATGTTCTGGGTCTGCCCGTTGGTGAACGAAGCGACCACCATGCCGTCGGTCGTAATATTGACTCCCGTGAGCGTCCCCGCCTCGAACCCGTTCTGGCTGGCGGTGATGACGTTGTAGCCTCCGGCGAACTGGGTTGTGCGGCTCAGGTCGATCTGAACATTCGTAAGGCCTTCGGATACGAGACCGTTATACAGTTCCGCATTGCTGTCGAAGTTGGCGATGTTCAGAGTTACTCTGCCGTCAACCACAGGGCCTTCATCGGCAACGCCATTGACATCGGGAAGACGTGGCGTGTTAAGCCGCCCCCGACCGTCGAAATTAATCAGGCCTTTGGCGACTTCCTGTTTTTGTCCGTAGGTGATAGGAGTGGCCAGATCGCCGGGATCCTGAATCCAGAGGGGGTTAATCATCATCGGATCCATGGGCGGAACTACGTCCGGATCATAATTGGGATCCGGAATGAACTCCGGGAAAACCGATGGGTCTGTTTCCGCCAGCACCCGCACTTCCCACCAGCCGTTGGTGTTGGTATCGTCCACGTCTATCTCAGGGAAGCCTTCCTGATAGGTATAGGCTGCGCTGTTCGCATTTACGTCAGCGATTAGCGGCGAATTGTTCAGAGAAACAAGATTGAGTGTACCGCCTGTAAATAGTGGGACCGGTGGAGTGCCCAGAGGGGTGCCGCTGGTATTTAAAAAATCAAGATCGGCTTCCAGATTTATCGCTTTGAAAACAAGCCGGCCCTCGCTATCGATGGAAGCATCAACGGCATTGCCGCCGCCGAATGTGCTGTTGATATGATTTGTGAGATCTCCAACGGTATTGACCTGTACTTGTAACGGTCCTCCGGCAACGCCAATGATGTATTCTTGTGTGACATTGGCTCCTAAAGGATCGGTTGTTGTAATGCTGAATGAGTCGCCCGCGGCAATATTGCCGAACACCGCCGGATCGGTCAGCGACGTCAAGTGGTTTACGCCTGTCGTCCGCGATATTCCCTGCGCCATCGGGCCGGTGATCTTGCGGTATTCAAAACTCAGTTCGCGCGGGATACCGGCATTATCGTAGACCGTCAGATTGCGGACGAAATGAGCGGCGGTGCTGTTATCTGTGCTGGTTTCAGTAAGCGGATCCCATGTTGATTGGTGGGCAGCGGGCAGGGTGCCGTTAAACATGGTTAGCAGGCTGGTTGATTCCTGCGCGCCATTCAGGTTGGCATACAGATTGCCGGAAGTCGTCGCCCGGAACTGTGAATCGAATTCGTTGACGTCCACGGCTTGCAGGCTTGCCGTCGTCGGCCCGCTCATGACATTGCCGTTCAGGTCGACCGGCCATCCGTACAGGATGAAACCAACCGCGTTGCGCATCACGCCTTCGGCGTCGGGCGAAAACGTGCCGTTGCGTGTGTAAAGGAATTCCATCGCCGGGTCGTCCTGCGTTTTCACGGCAAAAAAACCGTCGCCGGAAATGCCCATGTCGGTCTTGAAGCTCGTCTGCTGCAGCGCGCCCTGCTTGTCGATGCGCTGGACGTTCGTGGTCAGAACGCCGCCGTTTGCAAATCTTGACGGCTTCGTGTTGTTGACGACGAGGTCGTGGAACATCGTCTCGGATTTTTTATATCCGACGGTCGTCATATTGGCGATGTTTGTCGAGATCGTCGCAGTAGACTTGCTCTGCGCGTTCATCCCGTTGACGCCGGTATATAACGACGTGAAGAGGGTCATGCTGTGCCCCCGTTATGAGCGGGCGGAGAGTCTCCCCCCCGGCCCCCCCGCAAGCGGGGGGGATTCACACTTTTCTTCTCCCCCCCGTTTACGGGGGGGTGGGGGGGGAGTGTCGCCGCAAGTGCGGTGCCGAAATTCATCACGCTTCCCCTTCCGCCGGCATATCTTCCAGCGGCACTTCTTCTTCCGCCGGCAGCGTCGCGTTGATGACCTGCCCCAGCGGCACCGCGCGCTCGCCGATCAGCAGGAAGACGACGCCGTTCTGCGATTCAATCCCGCGCACACGGCCCGAAACGACGGTGCTGGTGTCGATCGGGTTGCCGTCGGTGTCGAGCGCGTCGATGGATACGCTGTAAGTTCCGGGCTCCACCTGCCCGCCGCCCATGTGCGCGCCGGTCCACACGAATTCGTGCTTGCCGACATCCTTGGGGACTGTCGCGCTATAGACCAGGCCGCCTTCCTCGTTATAGACATTGATCTTCGCCGAGAAAGCGTCTTTTTCGATGGCGTAACTGACCTTGACCGGCGCTTCGCCGTCATAGCTCATCTCGCTGGAGATATAATTGACGTCGAGCCCGACATAGCCGAGCGCGACGCTCGAAATACTGCCAAGCTGCAAACTCACGAGGTCGTCGAGTTTCTGGTTCTGGTTGATCGCCTGCTCGACCTGGCTGAACTGCACGAGCTGGTTGGTGAACTCGGATGAGTCCATCGGGTTAAGCGGGTCCTGGTTCTGAAGCTGCGTCGTCAGCAGAATCAGGAACTGGTTGAAATCTTCCGCAAGCTGCACGCTCTGCGCCTGCGTCTTGTTCGCATCCTGTATCGCGCCTGTGACCGTTATGTCGGATACCATTTCAAATCTCCTTCATCAGACCAGCGCGTCATAGCGTGTCAGCCCCGTCGTGGGGTCGACATACCAGTCCATGCGCGTTTCGATTGTTTCGGTTGCGGCGGTTTCCATGACGCCGTCATCACCGCCGCCGCCGGAATTCCCGCTGCCGCTGTTGTCGTCATGGCTGAACAGATTGCCGTCCTGCGCGAGTTCAAAGCTCAAGCCCCCGCCCGTATCCATCCCGGCTTCCTGCAAGGCGCGCTCAAGAACATGCGCGTCGCGCTGGAGCATCAGGAAGGTTTCCTGCTTCTCGATCACCATGTGCGCCTTGACGGAATTGTCCTTGCCGAGCTCCATCTTGACGTGGACCTTGCCGAGATCCGGCGGGTCGAGATTGATCGTAATGTTCTTGCTCTCGCCGTTAACGCTCGCTTTTGCGATGATCGAGGCGACCATCTGCGCCGCGGGGTGCGGGTAAACCGTCTGCGGCGCGTGGCTGATAAGGCTCGTGAGCTGCGCGGGGCCGGTGATGTTCAATTGGTGAACGGTTCCCGTCGCGACATCGAAGCCTTCCGGGTAAACGCTGCTCATCGCAACGTCGGTGGAAATTTCCGCAAGGGCAGGGGGCGCTCCCTGCACGGCGCTGTTGCCCGCGCTGGCGTTCCTGACTGTTTTTTCGGCTTCAGTGCCGGCCTGCACGGACGGCTGCGTTTTGTCCTGCGCCCGCTCGAACATGCGCAGCACGCCTTCAAAATCGTTTTCCTCCAGCGGCAGGCTCTCGCCTTCCTCGCCGTTGACCAGCGTATTGAGCTGCGCCGCCATCTCGCCGCTCTTGTCGACGGGCTGCGGCGCGGCGGTGTCATTCGCCGCCTGCTGCTGGACGACGATAACCCCGCGCGGCAGGAACACTGCGTCCTTGTTCGCCTCGGGCGGCAATATCTGCACACTCGCGATGACGAACGCGTCGCCCTGCTCGTTGCCGTCGGCGATTTCTTTCAGTATATCGGTGAGTTGCTCCGGCGTAAGGCCGGTCGCGATCAGGGCAGGGGAGGCTTCCGTTTCGCCGGGTTTTTGCACAAGGATCGTGCCGTCTTCGGTGATTTCAAAAGTCAGTTGCCTGTTTTCCCGCGGCAGCCCCGCGAGCAGGGACTCAAGAAGGGCTTCCAGTTTCTTTTTGATTTCGGCAAGCGAAGGCTGCCCCGGATTTCCCGGCGCGGGCATAACTGGAACGCTGGCGAACTGCGCCTGCAGCGCCGCCATTTCCTCGGCTGTTGCGATGCCTTCCAGCGCCGCCGGATCCGCCTGAAGCAGCATCTCCATCATCTGCTCCGCCGTCAGCGGCTCAGGGCTGCTTGCGGTCTCGCCCGTCAGTTTTTGCGCAAGCTGCGCCAGCAATGGCTGGATTTGCACCTGAGCCTGAATGTCGACGCCGGTTTGAGCGGAGGCCCCGGGATCAACGTTGCCGCTGGCTGTGGAACGGGCGAAGATCAGGTCCATAAAACTCATTCCCGGCGTCAGCGCAAACACACCCGAGCCGCCCGCAAGCGTCTGCGGCGCTCCGCCGGCGATTTTGGCGCCGGTCGCGGTCTGCTGAGTCATGAATGCGCTGATATCCATTATATTTTTCTTTCTTATGCCGACTCGCTGAGGCCGATCGAAACCGGGCGCTCGTTCTTGTTCAGCTTGCCCTTCGCGCTGTAATTGACGTTCTTGGTCTGCGCGGCTTCGCGGGCCGAGGTCATGATCCGGTCGTTCAGGCGCTGTACGCCCTTGCGTATCCGGTCGAGGTTCTTCAGGTTCTCGGCGATGATCCCGGCAAATTCTTCCTGCTTGCTGACAAGCTGCTGCTTTAAGGCATCGTCGATGTGCTGGAGATCGCCCTTGCGCTCGCTGATCTGTTCGGCTCCCGCCTGGTAATTGCGGGCCGCGGCGATTTTCTTGTCCTGCAGGCGCAGGAAGCCTTTGGTATCCGACGCTTCCAGAACCTCGTTCTCTTCGACATAAACCTCGCGCAGCCTGTCGATGGTCTCCATCATCTGCTGCATGGCCTTGTTCGGATCCCCGGAAAGAACCAGTGTTTTCGGGCGTCCCTGCGTGCCGCTCATCGATCTGTCCGTAGCCATCACTCTGTCTCCTCTTGAATGCGGATAAGCTCCGCCCTTACATGCTCTGCAATTCCTATGCCACCGTGCTCGGCCATCAGTTTCCCGTATTCCCTCACCATGAAGCCGTTGAAGACCTCCTCGCCCTTGCCGCCGCCGAACAGCGGATCGGGGTCATCGATGCCGTCGAACATCGGCTTGAGCATTTCGGATAAAAAAACGGCCTCGAACTCTTTCGCCGCTTCGTCGATCTTGGCGAAGTTTTTGACCTGTCCTGCTTTTTCAAGCATCTGCGCCTTCAGCTTCGCGTCCTGCCGCGCCGCCTGCATCAGGGCTACGCTGGGGTCGGTAGTGGTGGTGATGAGTTTGTTCATCGCGCCCGCCGTTACATCGTCGTTATGTCGGCGTGCAGCGCGCCCGCCGCCTTGACCGCTTGCAAAATCGTGATCGTGTCGCGCGGTGCGACGCCAAGGCGGTTAAGGCCCGTCACAAGGTCTTGCAGCGTCACGCCCGTCTCAAGCACGCCAAGCTTGACGTCCTCGCCTGAATTGACCTGAATATCCGTGCGCGGCACGACGACCGTCTGCCCCTGCGCCGAGAACGGGTTCGCCTGCGATACCTGCGGCGTTTCGGTGATCTTTATGGTCAGGCTTCCCTGCGCGATGGCGACCGTGCTTATCGTGACGTCCGCGCCCATGACGATGATGCCGGAGCGCTCGTCGATCACGACGCGCGCGACCTGGTCGGGCTGGATCGGCAACTGCTCGATATCCGTAATCAGGTCGACGATGCTGCCCTTAAATCCCGTGGGTTTGGTTAGCTTCACGCTGCCCGAATTTTCCGGAGAAGCCGCTTCCGCCGACAAAAAGCCGTTGATCGCGCGCGAAATGCGCCGCGCCGTGGTGAAATCGGGATTGCGCAGCGCAAGGCGTATCTCGCTGAAATCCTTGAGATCGAACTTGATTTCCCGCTCGACGATAGCCCCTTCCGGGATGCGCCCCGCCGTCGGGATGTTACGGATGAAAGTCGCGGCCTGCCCCTCGACCGAGTACCCGGCAATATTTACCGACCCCTGCGCGACGGCGTAAACCTCCCCGTCCGCGCCCATCAGCGGCGTGACCAGAAGCATCCCGCCCTGCAGGCTTTCGGCATCGCCCAGCGTTGAGACGTTAACGTCGATGCGCGAACCCTGGTTGGAAAACGGGGGCAGGGTGGCCGTGACCATCACGGCCGCGACATTGCCGGTGTTCAGATTCTGTCCGCGGATATTGACGCCGAGGCGCTCCAGCATCGCGATCAGGCTCTGCTCGGTGAACGGCGAATTATTAAGGGCATCGCCCGTCCCGTTCAGCCCGACGACCAGCCCGTAGCCCACCAGCAGGTTTTCGCGCACCCCTTCGATATCGACGATATCCTTGATGCGCGTGGTTTTTGCGTGTGCGGGAAGGGAAAGAAGCGCGGCGGAAGCCGCGATAAGAATAATGGTTGTAAGCCGTTTCAGCATAAGATTGCCATAACCTGAAATAACTGTTTCTCCGCAATCATAGATGCGAATGTCATGCCAGTTTGGTTAAGAGGTTGATTTTGTTTATTTTTTTAAATTCAGAAGGTGGGGATGGGCTCAAAACAGGCGCAAAGCCGCGCTTGTTCCGGCTTAACGGCAAATTTTTCCCCGCTCTTTCAATGTCATCCCGATCGAAGCCGAGGAATCTTCGGTCTAACCAATAGGGTAAGATCCCTCGGCTTCGCTCGGGATGACAAAAAAGGAACTTTGCGTCCTCTGACTTTGGTTCCCCAATTACCCGCCTTGAATGATCCTTCTGAATGGCGGATAATAAGGAGAGTAAGAGGGGAAACGGTTCATGAAAGTCGACGGCCCGGAAAAGTCCCGGCAGGCAGGCCAGACCGGCAAGAAGAGCAAAGTCTCTTCCGGCGATGGCACGTTCGGCAGCATGCTGGTGGGCGGCGCGAAAGAGGCGGACGCCGCGTCCGCCGCGCATTCCGTTGCCCGCGTCGATGCGCTTTTGTCCATTCAGGCGGCTGAAAACCCCACGGAGCGGGCGTCCCGCCGCCGCATGCATCAACGCTCGGAACGCATCCTTGATGAACTCGACCAAATCCGCATGGGTCTTCTTACGGGAAATATGACAGTGGGGCATGTTTTGAACGTCGCCGACGTTGTTGCGGCGCACCGCGAAAAAATCACCGACCCGAAACTTACCGCCATTCTCGATGAAATCGACCTGCGCGCGCAGGTGGAGATCGCCAAGATCCGCAAAGCCCTCGAAGCCCGATAGGTTAACGCGACATTAATTCTTGCCTAAAGGCCCCAATCCCCCTATATTTTTTCGTCGTTTCCAAAGGGATAAGTTTGAAAGGATTTACGAATCATGGCACTGCCCGCAAGCGTTCTTGTTCCCCCGGACTATAACCCCCAGAAAGACAAGGGCGGGTTTATGAATCCTGTAATGCTCGAATATTTCCGTCAGAAACTGATTAGCTGGAGAACCGAACTGCTGCGCGAATCGTCGGAAACCATCCAGCATACTCTTCAGGAAACGGAACTGCAGAAACCCGATCTTGCCGACCGCGCCTCCGCCGAAACCGACCATGCGCTGGAACTGCGCACCCGCGACCGTGAGCGCAAGCTGATCTCCAAGATCAACGAGGCGCTGCTGCGCATCGATGACGGCAGCTACGGCTATTGCGAGGAAACCGGCGAGCCGATCACCGTCGCCCGCCTCGACGCCCGCCCCGTCGCCACCCTGAGCATCGAAGCCCAGGAACGGCATGAGCGGATGGAAAAGACGCATCGGGACGATTAAAACTTTTGCCCTCTCCCGCCCGGAGAGAGAAGAACGCTGCATCAAAACGGGAACAATATATCGTAAACCTGCTGCCCATAGCGCGGCTGCTGCACGTCGGTGATCTGGCCTTGGCCGCCATAGACGATGCGCGCTTCCGCTATCTGGTCGTATGTGATCGTATTGCCGGTGGAAATATCCTCGGGACGGATGACGCCGTCGACATTCAGGACGCGCTTTTCAAAATTGACCCTGACTTCCTGGCTGCCGTGGATGACGAAATTCCCATTGGGCAGGATCTGGGTAATCAGCGCCGCGAGCTTGACCTCGATTTTTTCCTTGCGGTCGATGGCGCCCGAGCCGGTATGGCTTGAATCGGCTTCTGCGCCGACCAGGCTCGTATTGTCGATTGCTTCAGGCAGGATGCGGTTTAGGCTGGCTTCATACCCCAGCAGATTGTCTAAACCCGCGCTCTCGTTGCTTTGGCGCGTGCGTTCCGTCTCGTTGTCCAGCTTGGCCTTGTCCTCTATCTCGACCAGCACCGTCAGAATGTCGCCGACATTGCTCGCGCGCTGGTCCTTGAAAAATCCTTTGCGGTTCGATGCCCACAGAGAGTTGGGTTGCTTCTGCTCGGCGACCGGCGCGGGCATCGGCATGCTGACCGGTTTGTAATCAGGCTGCAACTGCGGATTTTCGATCGCCGTCATCTGCGGCGGGTTCCCGACATCGGAGAGCCTGTCCATCGCGCTGCAGGCGCTGAGCGAGCAGCACAGCAGCAGAGTTAGTCCCGAATTCCTGTATTTTTTCAGCATTATATTACCCTCTTTTTATCTAAGGCATCACCGCGACGACATACTGGTCTTCGACAAAGGCGTCGATGGTCTGGTTGCTGCTGGCATTGACGACGCGGATCATGTCGCCCTTGGCGCCGCTCTGCATAGCCTTTCCCTGCGCGGTCAGAACCATCGGCCCGCTGTGATAGGTGATCGTGATGGTATCGCCGCGTGTGACAAGCTGCGGGCGCTCAAGTTCGTTGCCGCGCACCGGCTTTCCCGCTTCCAGCATCCGGCGCGGCGTCAGGCCGGTAAGATCGTCCGCGTTCAGGACTATGTCATGCTGAAGCTCGCTGCTCTTCATGTCGATCCACGCGATGTCGTAGGCGTTGATGACAGTGCCGGAGGAAAGCGCTTTTTTAAGGACCGGCACCTGCGTCAGCTGCTCGACTTTCCCGGTAACGGTCAGCTCGGCCAGCGGATTCTGCCGTGACGGCGCCGTCAGCGTCGCTTCAAAGCGGCCGTGCCCGGCATCGTAATTGATCGCGGTCAACTCTGCTTCCGCCGCCTCGCTGTGCGGCAGGACGATCTGCGGGTTCGGCATGCTGACGAACACGAGTTCGTAATCGCTCTCAATTCCCTTGTCTTTCAACCCGTTGCGTACTGCTTCTTCGATCTTGTCCGAAGTAACGAGCGTTGCCGCGCGGCGGATGACGATCTGGTCCATGCTGCTGCCCGGCTGCCAGGGAAGCTCCAGCGCCGACGCGATGCGCATCAGCGTACGGGCGTTCAGCACTATGTCCTGCCCCGGCTGCGGCGCGGGGCCGAGGACTTTTGCCGCTGTCTCCTGCGACAGTCCGCTGAAAATATCGCCGACGGTGAAAACGCTTTCCGTTATCAGCGCCGCCGGCTTCAGGTTCGCGGCCAGAGCGTTGCGTCCGCCGACGATAATGAACATCGCGCCGACCGTCATCGCAAGGATCAGGACGATCACTCTGAAAGTAAAATCAATCATTTGCGGCACTGTACTCATCTTAACTCTCCTCATTATCTCAGTTGCGATACGCTCTGCAGCATTTCATCGCTGGTGCGGATCACGGTTGAGTTCATTTCATAAGCGCGCTGCGCGGTGATAAGGCTGGTGATTTCCTCGACCACGTTGACGTTGGAATTCTCGAGCGCCCCCTGCCGGATCGTCCCGGTATTCTCAAGGCCCGGATTATTGACCTGCGGGTTGCCGGAAGCGGTTGTTTCTAAAAACAGATTGTCGCCCACCGCTTCAAGTCCGGCCGGGTTGATGAACGTGGAGAGCTGGATCTGTCCCAGATTTGTAAGATCCACTTGTCCTGCGATTTCCGCGAACACTTCCCCGTTCTCGTTGATCTCGACCGAAACGGCATCCGGCGGCACTGTGATGCTGGGTTCCATCCTGTAGCCCTGGGTGTTGACGATCTCGCCGTTCTCATTGATCTGGAACACGCCGGAGCGGGTATAGCCGACCTCGCCGTTGGGCAACGTGATCTGGAAGAAGCCGTCGCCCGTGATGGCAAGGTCGAGCGGGTTCTCTGTTATCTGTAGCGCGCCCTGTTCATGGATCTTGTAAACCGACCCGATCCGCACCCCGAGGCCGAGTTGCAGGCCCGAAGGCAGGATCGTGCTGATGTCCGAAGACTGCGATCCGGGTTTATCGATGTTCTGGTAGATCAGGTCCTTGAAATCGACCCTCTGGCGCTTGAAGCCCGTCGTCGTCATGTTGGCGATGTTGTTCGAGATGACATCCACATTCATCTGCTGCGCCAGCATTCCCGTTGCGCCTATATCCAAAGACCTCATTTCATTTCTCCTTACTTAAAAATCAAAATCTTACGAGCCGCGGCTAAGACGCTGAATCATCGTCCTTTGCCGTTCATGCTCGCTCTGCAATAACCTTTGCGTCTGTTGATAGGAACGCAGCACGTCGATCATGCGCGTCATCTCTAAAACCGGCTTGACGTTCGATCCTTCCACCATGCCCTGGATAACGCGCGTATTTTCGGGGGGCTTTGCTTCCTGCGCTGTCTGGTAAAGCCCGTCGCCGCGCGCTTCCAGCTGCTGAAGATCGTCGAACTCTGAAATCATCAGCCGTCCGACCTCGCCGTCCTCGGTGGAAACGGCGCCGTCCTCGGCGATCTTGATCTTGCCCGCATCCTCCGGAATGGTGATCGGCCCGCCGCCCTCGCCTAAAACAAGATGCCCGCGGCCTGTTACCAGCTCGCCGTTGACATTGACCTGAAAGTTTCCGGCGCGGGTGTAAAGCGTTTCATCGCTGCCCGGGATCTGCACGCCCAGATAGCCGGGGCCGTTAAGCGCCACGTCCGTCTGGTTGCCGGTGAATTGCATCGGGCCCGGCTCGTTCACCTGGTAATGCCCGTAATCGAGTACGAAGGAGAGCGGATCCTGCCTGCCGAGCTGGTCGTTCTTTCCTTTCGGCTTTTCCAGGAATTCTGTGAACACCATATTCTGGGCGCGGTAGCCCGGCGTCGTCATGTTGGCCACGTTGTTCGCGATCAGGTCCATCTGGGTGCGCAGGGCGACTTGCCGCGACAGGCCTATATAAATCGGGTTTTCCATGCTTCTTTCCGTGTTTGGTTGTCGTAACGCAAGGATATGGTCCTGGCGTCAAGAGAAATGCACCGATCATGCCATATGCATAAACAACGGATTTCAAGGCGTTACCGTCGCCAGGCCTTGAATTTCCGGGGTGCCGGGGACATTTTTGTCAGGGTAATCGCCGTTTCAGGGCAAAATTTTCCTTGTGCATGAAACGGGGGATAAGGATCCGCCGTGTTACCGGGTGGCAGGGATTTTGCTAGTATTGTTAATAAAATTAACGGCTTTCGGGCCGGATTGTGATAGCCTTAATATGATTTCCCGGAGATAAAAACCCATGGCTGACAAAGAGGTAAAGGAAAAGATCGAGCCTACCCTCGATCCCGATGACGGCGCCGGGGAGAAAGAAGGCGAAGAGGGTGGCGGTGGCCTCGACGCGAAAAAAATCATTCTGTTTGTCGTCGTTCCTCTGTTTCTGCTCATCGGTATCGGCGGCGGTCTTTATTTTACCGGCACTCTCGACAAGCTGCTCGGCAAGGGCGGAGAAGAGGAAATCGCTGATGCAGGAGGCGGGCATGGCGCTCCCAAAAAGGAAAAAGGCCACGGCAAGGGAGGAGATGCGCATGGCGCCGCCGGCGCGTATTTCCTTGAAATCCCGAACATGATCGTCAATCTCAACGCCGAGGGAGGCGATACGCGTTATCTGCGCCTCTCCGTGCAACTCGAACTTGCAAACCAGGGCGACGTGCAAACCGTCGAAGCCGTGATGCCGCGCGTCGTCGACCAGTTCCAGACTTACCTGCGCGAATTGCGGGTGAAAGACCTGCGCGGCTCACAGGGCATTTACCGGCTTCAGATGGAATTGCTCTCCCGGGTCAACGCGGCAGCCTATCCGGTGGAGGTCAAGGATGTGCTGTTTCAGGAGATCCTGATACAATGAAAGTAACCAGATAAAAAAATGAGCCCGACAAAGGTAAGCGACGAAGAAAAGGCGATGCAGAAGGACTGGGATTCCCCGGGCGGCAAGGCCGTTCCGCCGGACGCCACTCCTGAATATGACGGCCTCCCGGACGAGGAGGGCGGCACCCGCATCCTCAATCAGGAAGAGATCGACAGCCTTCTCGGCTTCGATGAAGACGCCTCCGGAGGCGATGAAACTTCCGGCGTGATGGCGCTCATCAACTCGGCGATGGTGAACTATGAACGCCTGCCGATGCTCGATATCGTCTTCGACCGCCTCGTGCGCCTGATGTCCACCTCGCTGCGTAACCTCACCTCTGACAACGTCGAGGTTTCGCTCGATCAGGTTTCGACCGTGCGCTTCGGCGATTACATGAACTCGATCCCGCTGCCCGCCATGCTCTCCGTCTTCAAGGCGGAGGAATGGGACAACCACGGCCTGCTGGTGACGGACTCCGCGCTGATCTATTCCATCGTCGACGTGCTGCTGGGCGGCCGTAAAGGAACGCCCGCGATCCGCGTGGAAGGGCGGCCCTACACCACGATTGAAACGAAACTCGTCGAGCGCATGGTCGGCGTGACGCTGAGCGATCTGTCTTCCGCCTTCGATCCGCTCTCCCCGGTCAGCTTCTCGCTCGACCGCATGGAAACCAACCCGCGCTTTGCCACGATCACGCAATCCGGTAACGCCTGCGTTCTCGCCCGCCTGCGCGTCGATATGGGCGACCGCGGCGGACGCATTGAGGTTTTAATCCCGTACGCGACGTTAGAGCCCATCCGCGAACTTCTCCTCCAGATGTTTATGGGTGAAAAGTTCGGCCGTGACTCGATCTGGGAAAACCACCTTACGCACGAACTCTATAAAACCGATGTTTCGCTTCAGGCGGTGCTCGGCGAAAAAACCGTGACGCTGCATGAAATCCTCAACTGGAAGGTCGGCACCCGCGTCATGTTTCAGACTACCGTGAACGATGAACTTGAACTGCGCTGCGGCCACTTCCCGATGTTCAAGGGCCCCGTCGGCCAGAAACAGGGCAGTATCGCCGTGCGCATCGAAAAATACATTCCGCCCGAACAGGATACCGACACATGACGGCCCTCTCGCTTGTACTGGATGGCGTTATCATGCTGCTGCTCGCGGGCACGATTTTTTATTGTGTCCGCCTGTCTAATTATCTTAAAGCGTTCCGCGACAGCCGCCGCGATCTGGAAAAACTGATCGGCGACCTCTCCGGCCAGATCGAGCGCGCCGACCGCGCCATCGAAGGCCTGCGCAAGAACGCCCGCGACACGGGCCGCGATCTCCAGTCCCAGATAAATGAGGCGAAAGGCCTCAGCGAAGAACTTCAGATCATGAGCGAATCCGGCAACAGCCTCGCCGGGCGTCTTGAAAAACTCGCGGAAAAAAGCAGCCGCGCCGCTCCTCCTCCGTCCCCCCGTAAACGGGGGGGAGATTACGGGGATTACAATGAGTCTCCTCCGCGAAGCATTCAAAAAAATCCCCCCCCGTTTACGGGGGGGCAGGGGGGGAGCCTTTCCGCCTTCGCCATCCGCGACCGCGAATATGATGAAGAGCCCGATGCAATGAACGAACAGGGCCTGATGCACGGCGATCATGAAGAAAACCCCGAAGAAGAAAGATTCTCAAGCCGCGCCGAGCGCGAGCTTTACGAAGCCCTGCGCCGTAAAAAGACGGAGGCCGGGGGCGTGTTATGAGCATGCTTCACCGTGTCCGCATCCTCCCCCTTCTGGTTCTTGTCGCCGGCATATGCCTGATAATACGCACAGGTGAGTTCGCCGCCGGAATGAAACAGGCGGGCGCCGCCTTCGCCCAGCAGGAAGTCGCCGCCGAACCTCCGCCATTGCCGGCCAAACCCGGTGAAGAAGTAAAACTCGCCGAAGCGAAATTCGTCTCCTCTGAAAAGACCGCGCCCGGCGAGCCTGTCGATGGGCCAATCAAGCAACCCGCTGAAAAACCTTCCGAAGCCGCCGCCGCGGCGGAAGCCGAAGCCGCCAAAGAGGGGCCCGCTCCACCCGCCGCGGAAGGCGGAGAGAAAGTCGAATGGCAGGATTCGACTGAAGCCGATTTTGACTATTCTCAAGTCAAGGCTGACATCTATAAAGACCTCGTCGCCCGCCGCGACGCGCTTGACAAACGCGAGGGTGAACTTGCAACCCGCGAAGCAATCCTGGAAGCCGCCGAGCGGGAGCTCGACCAGAAAATCCGCGAAATGACCGCTGTGCGCAATGAAATCGAAAGCATGATGAAGCAGCAGTCGGAGGAAGAGCAGACCCGCGTCAGCACACTGGTGAAAATCTACGAAGGCATGAAAGCCAAGGACGCCGCCCGCATCTTCAATACGCTAGACATGGACGTGCTGATCGCCGTCATGTCGCGCATGTCCGAGCGCAAATCCGCGCCCATCCTCGCCGAAATGGCCCCCGAGCGCGCCCGCTCCGTCACCATACTGCTTGCCCAGCAAAAACAGCTCCCCGAAATTCCACCGCAGTAAATCAATTATTCATAAGAAATTTTTCACGCCCGCCAGGAAGCAATAATCTATTGGCCGACCTTGGTGTCCCGGCGTGAAAGATCTAAATCTGTGTTTATCTGTGTGCATCTGTGGTTTAAAGCCCCTTTCTCACGTATAATAGTCTGGTGATGTTTCGTCGTATCGCGCTGATATTGCCTGTTCTTTTGGCCCTGAATTTTCCCGTTGCCGCCCAGTCTCCCGTGACGGTGCGGACTGGAAACCATGGCGATTACACGCGCGCGGTTTTCGACTGGCCCACGGCCGTGCCTTATGAAGTGAAGGAAGCCGCGCCGGGCGAACTGATCGTAACCTTCAAATCTTCATCGCCGCTTACCAAAGGCGCGACTGAAAGCGGCGCCATCACCGGCGTCGAACAGATTTCCGGGACGGGTGAAGATCTTGCAGTCCGCCTCCGCACAGAGGGCGGAAAATTCCGCCATTTCATGGTCGGCAGCCGTGTCGTGATCGATGTTTACAAACCGTCAGGGCAGGCGGCAAAAACGCAGCCCGCGCAAAAGCCGCCGGAAAAATCGGTGGAGACGGTGCAAAAACCCCCGGAAAAAGTTGAAGAGAAAAAAACCGAAGAGAAAAAACCGGCCACCGCCGCTCCGGTTCCCGTCTCTCCTCCTGCCGCGGCTGAAAAACCTCCCGAAAAAGAACAACCGAAAACCGCCGATGCCAAACCTGACCCGGAACATACCGAAGCGAAAGCAGTCCCGGTGGAAAAGGTTGAACCCGAAGAAGTCGTTCCCCCGCTTGAGCCCCATCTCATCACCGTAACCTCGACCGAGGCGCTGGGCATGGCGGCGTTCGTGCGCTCCGATTATCTCTGGCTCATCATGGACCGGGCGAGCGTGAATGTCGCGCCGCAGATCGCAGGGAAGCAGGCAAACCGCTGGCCGCCGTTCCAGCGCTATGAACTTCCGGGCGGCATCGCCTGGCGCGTGAAAATGCCGCCTGAAGCCGCGGGCGCCTATGTTTACGGCGAAGGCGGCGGCCTCATCTGGCGCCTCGTCGTAACGCCCGATGCCCGTCAGACAAGATCCGTGGTAATGCAAAGTTCCAGCAATCCGGAGGATCCCGTGCGCGGCGGCGCTGTGAGCTGGCCGCTCCAAAGGACGACCAGAATTCTTGAAGTCCCCGATCCCGCCGTCGGCGATGTCCTGAAAGTCGTCACGGTCCAGAAAGCGGACCAGTTCGTTTCCGAAGTGCGGCAGATGATCGATTTCAATGTCCTGCGCAGCTCCATCGGCATGGCCCTGCAGCCCCGGGTCGACGACCTGACCGTCAGCCTCACACCCAACGGCGTCGAAGCCGGTAGGCCCGGCGGCCTTGCCCTGTCCCCCGCGAAGGACATAAGCCGGAGCCGTATCCGTGAGGAAGTGCAGGAATCCTCGATCATCGACAAGCCTCCCGAACCCGGCAAGGAAATCCGCCGCATCTTCGATTTCGACCGCTGGATGATGGGCGGTCTTCACGCGCTGGAGGAAAACCAGCGCATCATTCTCGCCAACATGGCCGCCAAGGACAAGAACGGCCGTGTACAGGATCTTCTGACGCTTGCGAAAATGAATGTTTCCAACGACAGGGGGCAGGAAGCCGTCGGCTTCATTTCGTTCGCCGCGACGGAACTGCCCGATATAGCGGACAGCCCGGAAGTGCGCGCCCTTTACGGCGCGTCCGCCGCGCTTGCCGGAAAATTCGAACTCGCCTTCCGCGAACTCTTCCATCCCACGCTGAAGGATTACACCGAACTTGATTACTGGCGCGCCTATACGCTCGCCTCGCTCGAGGACTGGCAGCAGGCCGTTGAAATGATGCCCAGGGATTTCACCGTCCTCGTCGGCTATCCCCGGCCCCTGCTGGAAAAAATCGGGATCAAGCTGGCCGAAGTGGCGCTGCGCTCGGGTGATGTGCAGACCGCCGAAGCGATTATCGCGGTGTTGCAGAAAGATCGCGAGGCGCTGCGCCCGTGGACCGTCGCCGCGATGGATTACCTCAAGGGCGAAGCGCACCGGCAGAGCAAGGAATTGGATAACGCGAAGCAGTGGTGGGAACCGCTGGCGAAGGGCAGTGACGATCTTTACCGCGCGAAGGGTGGTCTCGCGTTGACGATGCTGGAACTTGAAAACGGAACCATTACGGACGAACAGGCGATCGACCGCCTCGAAGGTCTGCGTTATACTTGGCGTGGCGACGAACTGGAGGCCAATATCAATTACGTGCTCGGCAAGCTCTACCTTCAGGACAAACGTTACATGAAAGGCTTCACCATTCTCCGCGACTCCGTGAACATGAGCCCGGATTCTGATATCGGCCGGGAAATCAATTCCTACATGCGCACCGAGTTCCGCGACATTCTGATGAAGGATGAGGATCTCTCGCCGGTCGATGCCGTGGAGATTTATGAGGAATTCCGCGAATTGACGCCGCCCGGCGACGAAGGCAACCAGCTGGTGCAGAAACTGGCGGAGCGTCTTGTCGACGCCGATCTTTTGAACCGCGCCGCCGTCATTCTCGAACATCAGGTCGACAGCAGGCTGCAGGGTACCGAAAAGGGCAGGGTAGCGGTGCGCCTCGGTGCCATTCACCTGCTTGATCGAAATGCGCGGCAGGCGATGAAATACCTTGCGACCGGGCGCGATATATACGCGGCTGCGCTAACCGGGGATGAACGCGCGGCGAAGCTCAAGGAAATCGACCTGCTGCGCGCGCGCGGCCTCTCGCAGCTGAACCGCACCGAAGAAGCGCTCGCCCTGCTCAAGGAATTCGATCCCGATCCCGTCGTCAACCGTCTGCGCGCCGATATCGCATGGCAGACCGGCCTGTGGGAAGATGCCGCCGAAGCGTTGCAGGATTTAATCCTCGATGAGGCGCTCGATCTCAACCGGCCCCTCACGCCCGAGCAGGCCGATCTTGTCCTAAATTACACCGTCGCGCTCAATTTGTCAGGCAACCGCGTCGCGCTGAACACGGCCCGCTCGCGTTATGAAGACGCGATGAAGAAAACCGCAAGGGCTCGTCTTTTTGAAATAGTCACCCGCCCGCGCAAGACCGCCATCATGGCCGACAAGGAAACCATCCAGTCCATCGTCGAGGAAGTCGATATGTTCAAGGATTTCCTGAAAACCTACCGCAACGACGCAGCGGCGGTTTCGAATTAACACCCCTTATCCCTCTCCCTGTGGGAGAGGGCAACGACGCTTGGCTTTTCTGTAAGAAAAGCCTTAGCGGAGTGGGTGAGGGGTTACGGTGGCAAACATTCAGCGCCGTAACCCCTCACCCAGCTACAGCTAATCCTGCTTCGCCAAGGGGCTGCGCAGGATAAGCTTACGCAACCCTCTCCCACAGGGAGAGGGAATGGAGAGGGCTGGTTTGATCTGAAATGTCTTACGGTACCGCGGGCGGCAACCCACCGATATCAAAGCTCTGCACCAGCGATCCCGCCACCAGATACCAGCCGTCCACCAGCACGAAAAAGATGATCTTGAACGGCAGCGAGATCATCACCGGCGGCAGCATCATCATCCCCATCGACATCAATATTGACGCCGTCACCATGTCGATAATGAGGAACGGCAGGAACAGCATGAACCCTATTTCGAACGCGCGCCGCAGCTCCGAGATCATGAAAGAGGGGATCAGCACATGCAGCGGCGTATCCATCGGCTCTTCCACCTGCGTGTTGCTGAGCTCGATGAACAGCTTCAGATCGTCCTCGCGCACATGCCGGAGCATGAATTCCTTGAACGGATCGGTCGTCGCCGTGAACGCCGCAACCTCGTCGATCTCTTCATTTATAAGCGGCACGACGCCGCTCTGGTAAGCGCTCTGCAGCGTCGGCGCCATGATGAAAAACGTAAGGAACAACGCGAGCGAGATCATCACCGTGTTCGGCGGCGTCTGCTGGATTCCGATCGCGGTGCGCAGGAACGAGAGCACGACGATGATCCGCGTGAACGAGGTCATCATCACAAGGATCGACGGCGCGAGCGAAATGACGGTCATAATGGCGAGCAGCTGTATGACCCGTCCCGTCACCGTTCCGTTTTCTTCCCCGGTGCCGAGATCAAAGGTAATCGCCTGTGCGAAGGCGGGGTGCGTGAAAGACACAATAACCAGCAATCCAAACAACAGCGTCATCCCGGCGAAAGCCGGGATCTTCCGGATTAACGGAAGAAGATCCCGGCTTTCGCCGGGATGACGGTTATTTTTTGTTTCCATTGCTGGATTCATTGATCTTCTTTAACGGCACTATCTCAGCATCCTGCCGCGATTCTATCCCGCTTTCAACGACGACTTCCGAATTTGCCCCCAGTATGACGAGGTGCTCTTTATCGTCGCGCTTGAGCAAAACCGCCTTGCGCCGCGCATCCAGCGGCAGCACTTCGATGATTTTCAGCCGCCGTCGGTGCGCTGCCGTCAGAGGATGGTTGCCGCCAAATCGCCGCACCAGCAATGCAAGCCCGCCCATCAGCGCCAGCACGAACAGCAGGGCGGCGGAAAATTTGACAAGCTGCGCGAGGACAAGGGGTTCCATCACTTGGCCGCCTCGGGATTCATACGGTCCTGGTAATCCTTTATCTCGACCGCCAGCTCATCAAGCTTGTTAATCATCTCAAGCATTTTCGGCTCCAGCATCTTTGCCGCCATGCCGTCCGCGCCGATGATCTGCTGGCACAGCGCCGCCACTTCCCTGTCAATAAAACTGACATCGATCAGCACATTATGGCGCAGCTTTACGATGGCCGCGTCGATCTGGTCGATCTGTTTCTGGAGATTTTCTTCCAGTTCCTTGACGTTCATTGTTCAGGTTCCTGTTGACCTTCATGCATAGCACCGGATAGCACTGCGTCAAAGGGATTTGGCTCGCCGTTGGCTTTATAAACGTAGGATAAAATCTCGGCCACCGCCATGAACGCTTCGGTGGGAACAGGGCTGTCGAGCTCGATGGTGGCGAGCATTTCCGCAAGCGCGCCATCCTCGCGCACCTTGATCCCGTTTTCATAAGCCAACTGCAAAATCTGCTCGGCAATTTTTCCCCGCCCGGCGGCTGTAACCTTCGGCAGGTCTTGTTCCCGCTTCGCATCCTCAATGGCGACGGCGACCTGCTTTTTAGGTATTTTCTTTAAATTTGAAGGGGTTAGCTTGTCTTTCCGGCTGATCTTCCGCCCGTCGTCATACTGGTCGGTCATGGCACGGTTCCTGCAAATATTTTTTAATTATGGGGAACTATAACACGGTAGAAACAAATGACGACTGAATCAATAGGCCTTTTCAAGGCGATGACCGCAAAGATGAACTACCTGGACCAGCGCCAGCGCGTCATCTCGCAAAACGTCGCCAACGCCGATACGCCCGGCTACCTGCCGCACGACCTGACCAAAGTCGATTTCGGCGCGGCGATGGAAGAAGTGACCGGCCGGAATGTTATCAGGCCTGAAACCACCAACCCCATGCATATCGGCGGCGGGGGCGATATAGACAACCCGAAGAACCGCGAACAGAAATTCAGCTATGAAGTCGCCCCGGTCGGCAACGCCGTCATCCTTGAGGAACAGATGGTCAACGCCGCCCGCACGACGATGGACTACAACCTGATGACCACGCTGTACCAGAAGAATGTCGGCATGATCCGCACGGCTTTAGGCAGATAGGGAGTAACAACCGATGAGTGAACTCTTCAGCGCCATGACGATCTCGGCCCACGGCATGCGGGCGCAGAGCGAACGGGTAAGGGTGGTTTCGGAAAATATGGCCAACGCCAGCACCGCCTCCGAAACCCCGGGCGCGGATCCCTATACCCGCCAGACCATCCTGTTCAAGAACGTGCTCGACCGCGAGCTTGGCTTTAAAACAGTCGAGGTCAGCAAGATCGAGGAAGATCAGAAAACCCCGTTCAAAACCAAATACATGCCCGACCACCCCGGCGCCGACGAAGAAGGTTATGTGAAGCTGCCCAACGTCGACCCGCTGATCGAGGCGATGGACATGCAGGAAGCGCAGCGCTCCTACGAAGCCAATCTCGGCATGATCGAGCAGAGCCGCAACATGATTTTGCAGACGATTGATATATTAAGACGCTAGAGCGTGAGGTATAATAGAAACCATGGTCGATAAAATAGATCCTTCCATAGCCGCGAACCTCTACAAATCCACCCAGGGAATCGGGCAGGGGCCGCGCATCGACGCCGCCGGCGACGGCCCGAAATTCGGCGACCTTATTAAAAAAGCGGCGGTCGAATCGATCCAGTCCCTGCGCGGCGGCGAGAAAATGTCCGCCGAAGCCGTCATCGGCAATGCCGACCTGACCGACGTGGTCGAGGCCGTGACCTCCGCCGAACTGACCCTGCAAACGGTAGTCGCGGTGCGCGACCGCCTCCTGAACGCCTATCAGGAAATCATGAGGCTGCCGATCTAATCGGATTGGTGTCATCCCGGCGAAAGCCGGGATCGGGTAGCCGTTATCAAAAAAAAACAACCCGATCCCTGCTTGCGCAGGGATGACAAATGTTTTCATTTTCTGATATTCTGGATTCCTATGAACCAGACCGAAATCATCGAACTCGTCCGTGAAGCCATCCTGATCTCGCTCCAGATCGGCGCGCCCATCATGCTGATCGGTCTTGCCGTCGGCGTAACCATTGCTTTGCTGCAGGCGCTGACCCAGATCCAGGAAATCACGCTGGTTTTCGTGCCCAAGATCATCGCGATCTTTCTCGCCATCTTTGTCTTCTTTCCCGGAATGACGACGATCCTGATCGCCTTCACGGAAAGCCTTGCGGACAGGATCATCGCGCTTCAGTAAATTCTCATTCATCGTCATCCCGGCGAAAGCCGGGATCTTCAGGGTATTCAGGAAGATTCCGGCTTCCGCCGGAATGACGGCCTGGGGTAGGATGGCGGCATGAGCATTATCGAACAATTCCTTGTCCAGGGCGTCTTCGCCTTCATCCTTACATTCGTGCGAATCGGCGCGGCGGTGACGATCATGCCCGGAGTAGGGGACACCTTTACGCCGCAGCAGATCCGGCTTTATATAGCGCTCGGCCTCTCGCTGGTTCTTGCGCCGCTGGTGGCGGAGCATCTGCCGGATCCCGTGCCCGCGACGGGCGTTCTGTTTTCGCTGATCGTCATGGAATTCGTCGTCGGTATTTTTATCGGCACTATCGCCCGCATCCTGATCGTCGCGCTCGACACCGCCGGCATGGTGATCTCGATGATGTCGGGTCTTGGCAACGCCCAGATATTCAACCCGGCTTTCGCGACTCAGGGCTCTCTGATCGGCGCGCTGCTCTCCGTTACCGGCGTGCTGATCCTGTTCGCGACCAACATGCACCATCTGCTGTTTTACGGGCTTGTGGGAAGTTACGAACTGTTCCCTGTCGGCGCGATCCCCGACGCGGGCTCGATGGCGGAACTGATGTCCCGCGCCATCGCGCAAAGCTTCATGATTGGCGTCCAGCTTTCCGCGCCGTTCATCGTCGTCTCGCTGCTGCTTTATATCGGCATGGGCGTGCTGACGCGCCTGATGCCGCAGATCCAGGTTTTCCTGCTCGCCCTGCCGCTTCAGATCATGCTTTCTTTCATTACGCTCGGCCTCATCATTTCCGTAGGCATGATGTTCTGGGTCGCCGAATTTGAAAAAGGTATGGTTTTCTTCCTCAGCGGCGGCTGATTTCCCTGAAGATCGCAATGATTTTGCTTGGAACTAAAGCATAATTGGCTCTGTTATGTATTTATACTTTTGGAATAAAATTTCACGATTTTGCGCAAATTGTCTATTGCCCTATCCGAAATTTTATTTTAACTAGGACAACAATAATAAATAAAAATTTTAGCGCTCCGTTCGTTTGCGCAATGAACAGCTTCCAGAGGTGACATTATGGAAGACCCTTTGCCTATGGCTCGTATAGTGTTGGAAAAGAATAAAGGGGATATGAAAGCATCCCTCGAATTCATTCGCCGTCAACGGGACGCGGCGAGAAATTCCGTTTTGCATAAATTTTGGGAAGACGTTGAAATCGTCCTCAGGCAGGCGACGGCGACTCCCAGGCCGAAAAAAAAGAAGGCAAAGAAAGCCTTGTGATTGGCGCGGAATTATCCGGGTCTGAACCGCTCGAATGTCTCCGCGCTGATCGTGCAGTTAAGCCGGGCCTCGCGGTCGAGAACCATATGATAAGTTAAGTTGTCCGCGGGAAATGCAAATTTCAGAAAACTTCTGCTGCCAACGTCATGCTCTTCAACCGCGGGGGCTTTACCGGCAAGCGCCGTGACCTCCCGTATCAGATCTATCGTTTCCTGCTTTGTCAGGGTCGTGGGCGCGGGTTTGTCCGTGCATATCCAGCCCAGATTGATTTCATCGGCCTCTATGGCAAGCGCTGTGCCCGCCGTAAGAACCAAAACAGATGCAGCGAATAATGACCCCAGTTTTTTCAATGTTCTTTTCCCCTCGATAAAATTTCTATCCAACCATACTTTAACAGAAATAGCTGTCAACTATGCTAGGCTGCCCCCATGTCCGATTCAGAAAGCGCCGACGATTCCCAGAAAACCGAAGACCCGACCCCCAAGCGGCTCGAAGACGCGCGCAAAAAGGGGCAGGTCGCCCTCTCGCGTGAAATCAACAACTGGATCATGCTGCTCGCGGCGACGATCGTCATCGGCGCCGCCGCGCCTTCGGTTTTCTCCCGCCTCAAAACTCATTTACGGGCTTATCTGGAACACGCGCATGACATGCCCGGCGCTCCCGGCGGGTTTGGCATCGTGCTCGGGGAATCGTTCTGGATCGTGCTCGGCATTCTCGCGGTGCCGCTGCTTGCGCTGATGTTCGCCGCCTTCATCGGCCCGTTCATCCAGATCGGCCCGCTCTTCGCCCCTGAAATCGTCAAGCCCGACATGGGCAAGATTTCGCCTGTGAAAGGTTTTAAACGTCTTTTTTCGCTGCGCTCGCTGATGGAATTCGTCAAGGGCATCCTCAAGCTCGCGGTGGTCGCCGCTGTCGGCTTCGTGCTGCTCCAGCCGTTCTACGGCCAGATCGAACATATGATCGGCCTGCCGCTGCCGCTGCTTCTTGTCGAACTGAAAACGCTGGTCATCCGCCTGATGATCGGCGTGCTGGTCGCGCTCGCGGTCATCGCCATCATCGACCTTTTGTTCCAGCGCACCGAACACATGAAAAAAATGCGCATGACCAAGCAGGAACTCAAGGACGAATATAAACAGACCGAGGGCGATCCGCATGTCCGCGCCCGTCTGCGCGCATTGCGGGCGGAGCGCGCAAGGCAGCGCATGATGCAGGCCGTGCCGGCCGCCGATGTGGTCATCACCAACCCGACGCACTTTTCCGTTGCTCTGAAATACGATCCTGAAAAAATGGAAGCCCCGATGTGTGTCGCCAAGGGCATGGACGATCTCGCGCTGCGCATCCGGCAGGTCGCAAAAGAACACAACGTCACCATCTACGAAAACCCGCCGCTCGCCCGCGTCCTGTTCGACACGGTGGAAATCGACGAAATGGTCCCGCCGCAGCATTATAAGGCGGTCGCGGAAGTGATCTCGTATGTGTTCAAGCTGAAGGGCAAGCTGAAATAGTTTTATCCCGGCGCGGCCTGCGGTATCATCGCTTCCAGGAATGAAGCTTCTTTCTCTTCCTGCTTTTGATATGCGGGCGTACCGACGATCACCCACTCACCGTTGTCGACCTTCTGGAACCTGTGCTGGCTGGAGACAGAGCGGCCGGCTGTGGTATGGGCCAAAGATAAAGCCGTAACCACAAAAGCGGTAAAGGCTATTACGGCGGGGTGATGGAAGTTGCTTGCGAGCATAAAGGCAGGCAGAAGAAACAAGTTCCCAAGCATCGTAACGGTACCCGTTACATATGTATCTTTCTTATGCTGAGCCAATGTTAGTTTTGCCCTGAAGATGTTTTCATGGCTTGTATCCGGCGTTTCAGGGCCGGGTTTAGTATCGATGCATAACGTTTTACTCTCGTTGCCAAAAACCCTCGAGTAAATGTTCCGGTCGCTATAACGGGAGGCTGCGCTCCCGATAGCCATGCCTGCGATGCCTCCGGCGGCGACCATCAGTACAGACCGGGGATTTTGAAGATAGGCCGCCGCGGCCATGAAAGCGGTAGCCAGAGTTCCGACATCAAAGTCTATGCTCCGATGAAAACTTTTCCACCACGGCTTATGAACCGGGTCGCCGTCGAACTTGATATAGCGGTCTTCCTGCTTTTCTGTCATGGGGTACGGTTATAGTTATGTATTTTAAATATGTCAAGTAAAGCCCATGTTTTCCTTTTCCCCGTTCGCTTTTCCCGCCCCGCGCAAGTATAATTGAGCGTCAAAAAGCCAACAGCGAACGGCAAGCCGCAACCCATGCCCCTCGACCATTCCGATTTCATCGCCCGGCACCATCGGGCCGAACCCAGGGCGAAGCAGGAAATCAGCCGCATCGGCGTGATCGTCTCGATCATCCTCGTGCTGCTCTACCTGATCGTCTGCACCGTCGCCGCGATCATGCTGGAGATCCAGCAGGAAGCCGTCATCGCGGCGGGGCTTGCCTTCATCGCCGCCTCCGCCATTTCCTATTACGTCCAGAAAGCCTTCCACATCCGCGGCGCGCAGGAAAAAGAGCGCGAGCTGATCCGCGAGGTTCTGGAAGGCAGCCGCGGCGCGCGCATCATCACCGACGCGGACGACGACACCGTTTTCGCGAACGGCAAGTTCGAGGAGTTGTGCCGCGACTTCGGCGAGCCCTCGCTGGAAAACCTCTCGCGCCTTTTTCAGGAAGACGAGGAAACGCTCGCCCACTTCCGGATGCTTGCCGATCAGGCGCACCGCGGCCTGACCGATTCCATCGAGCTTCATTGCACCTTCGACCATCGCGATACCTGGTACCAGATCACCGCGCAGCCGGTGGCGGGCTGGCCGGGTTACATCCACTGGCGCATCGACGACATCACGCAGAAACTCGAAATCGACCGCGCCGTCCGCGACGAGCGCGAAAAGCTGATCGACTTCACGGACAATGCCCCCGTTGGCTTCTTTTCCGTCGATGAAAACGGCCGCTTCATGTTTGCGAACGCAACTCTCGCCCGCTGGCTGGGCGAGGACATCTATTCGATCCTGAGCGGCGGGCGGCTGCACACCTATTTTGAAACCGTGCCGGAAAACGCGCGGCCTTTCGATATCGTCCCCAACGGCGGCGCGAAACAGATGGCCGAGATCGTGATGAAAGGCCCCGGCGGCCGCACTTTCATCGCCTCGATCAGCCAGGCCGTCGTGAACGAAGGCGAAGGCATTGTCCGCACACGGGGCGTCGTCCATGACCTGACGGCGGAGCGCGCGATGCGCCAGGCCCTTCAGGCCTCCGAAGACAAGTTCCAGAGATTTTACGAGGAAGCCCCGCTCGGCATCGCGATGCTGAGCTCCTCCGGCATGTTCGATGATTGCAACCCCGCGCTCGCCGCAATGCTGGGCTATGAGGTCGCCGACATGGAAGGGCGCGGGTTCGGCTCCATGATTAAGGACGCCGACCGCGAAAGCGCTCTTGCTGTCTTGAAATCGACCGACATTTATACGCCCGGCAAGCCGATGGAAATCGTGCTGCTCGGCAAGGACAAGGAAGTCGCGGTGCAGATGTACGCGCGCCGCCTTGCCGGCACCGACAACCTAGTGCTCCACTTTATCGATCTGACGCAGCAGAAGGAACTCGAAGCCCAGTTCGTCCAGTCGCAGAAAATGCAGGCCATCGGCCAGCTCGCGGGTGGCGTCGCCCACGACTTCAACAACCTGCTGACCGCGATCATCGGTTTCTGCGATCTTTTGCTGTTGCGCCACAAACCGGGCGACCCGTCCTTCTCCGACATCATGCAGATCAAGCAGAACTCAAACCGCGCCGCGAACCTCGTGCGCCAGCTTCTTGCTTTCTCGCGCCAGCAGACCTTGCGCCCGCGCATTCAGGATTTGACCGACATTCTCACCGAACTCTCGCACCTGATGCGCCGCCTGATCGGCGCGAATATCGAGCTCGATTTCGTTCACGGCCAGGATACCGGCCTTGTGAAGGTCGACGTCGGCCAGATGGAGCAGGTGCTTATCAACCTTGCCGTCAACGCCCGCGACGCGATGACGGAGGGCGGCAGGCTGACGATAAAAACGGGAACGTTCGAAAATAAAAAACCGCTGGAAAAAGGCGCGGACACGATGCCGCCGGGCCAGTGGGTCACGCTCTCCGTCACCGATACAGGCCACGGCATCCCGAGGGAAATCATCGGCCGCATCTTCGAGCCGTTCTTCACGACCAAAGCGGTCGGCTCCGGCACCGGCCTCGGCCTTGCCACTGTCTACGGCATCATCCGCCAGACCGGCGGCTATCTCGAAGTCGAAAGCGAAGTGGGGCAGGGAACCACATTCACCATCTATCTGCCGCGCCTCACCGAAGGCAAGGCGGAAAAAGTAAAAGACGAGTCCGAGGATGAAAGCGAAACCCGCGACCTCACCGGCACCGCCCGCATCCTGCTGGTCGAGGACGAGGACGCCGTGCGCACGTTCAGTTCCCGCGCTCTCTCGAACAAGGGCTACGAAGTTCTGGGCGCCGACAGCGGCGAGGCGGCACTCAATCTTCTGGAGCGGGAAAAAGACTTCGCGCTCGATCTTCTCATAACCGACGTCATCATGCCCAACATGGACGGCCCGACCCTCGCGCAGCGCATGCGCAAGGACAACCCGACGCTGAAAATCATCTTCATCTCCGGTTACACCGAGGAAAAACTGAAAGACCACATGGGCAAGAACATCTGGTTCCTGCCCAAGCCCTTCACGCTCAAGCAACTCGCCGCCAAGGTGAAGGAAGCGCTGGAGGATTGACTCCCGTTTCAGCCAGGACCGGACCTGCCGGGAGCAGGAGCAGGGGTAAGTTGCTGTTGAGGGGCCGGTTGATCGGGCTTGAATTGTTCGTCCAGCACGGTCTTTATCTCGGCTTGCATATTAAGCGCCCTCTGATCCAGAATCCCGACATCTGTTCCGAGCGTGGCATTTGCCGCATAAAGGGCGACGCCATTGGAAAGATTCTCATATTCCGCGAAATCCTTTTCGCCCCATTGCCCGTTGCGCGCAAGAAATGCATTGGCGGGTTCTCTTCCGTGCGCTTCGGATGTCCATGTCTGGTCGGAGTTGATAATCGAAACAGCCATCTCGACCGCGTTTTGAAGATTTTCATCATGGCTGTGCGCTATCGTATTGACCTGGTCTTCGCCCGCAAGACCTCGTAAAAGACCACAAGGAATTCATCGTATCCGATCTTGAAAATCCCGATAATTACCGGGTAAGGGGCATGCCGCTCCTTTGGGATACGACGAAAAAAACGCTGGACGATTGCGGCAAGGCTACGGGCTACGCATGGAACGCTCTGAAAAAATCGGCGCTGGGATGACGGATCGCGATTACGCGTCCGAATTCAACAGGTTCTCGGGCATCGACCGCCTGAAACTCAGAGGCTCCGCTTTGACGAGGGCGCTGACCGGCTTTGCAAAAGACGACACCCGCGAGCATCCCGGGCGCTACCCTCTCTATGCCGCATGGATGATAGCCTTTTTGTTTCCCTTCATTCCCGGCAAGGGAACGGCCATGCTGGCGGCGACCGCGCTGTGGGCGGGCGCAAGCCGTACTTCATACGCACTCAGGCTGCGCGGCAGCATCAGGGAAGCGTTCAATCACGCATCGCTCATGGAAAAGCACAAGGACTTCATTGAGCCGCACCCGGAAAAACCTAGATGTCATGACAGATTGATTATTATGATATATAGTCTTATATATAGAAATATAACGAATAGAGTTTTATGGAATTAGATTGCGCATCTGTCTTTAACGGGTTGTCGAAAGCCGGCCGCCTCAAGCTGCGCGGCGCTGCCGCCACCGCGGCAGTGACCGGCTTTGTCCGCGATGATGTGCAGGCCCATCCCATACGCTATCCGCTTTATGCCGCCTATCTTTTGACGGTGGCCCTTGTCCCCATTGCCTCCGCCACGCTGATCGCCGGAACGATTCTGTTGGCTGCGAAGGGCTGGACGCCGCTGGCAAGACGGCTGCAGGGCAGCCTGAAAGAAGCGTTCAACCATGCCGCGCTCGTGGAAAGGCACAAGGACTTTATCAGCGAAGACCCGGAGCAGCCGGGCAAATATCATGTCCGTACCGCCGCTCTGACCTGGGGCGTCACGAAAACGGTGCTGAACGACACGAAAGAAGCGACCGTTCATGCCTGGCAGGCTCTAAAGAGATTGGTAGTGAGTTAGGTGATTTTGAAATCCATCGCCGGGCCGGTGTAAACCAGTTGCATGTTGGCGGGCAGTCCTTTGTTTTCAGATGCCAGCGATTCTTCCAAAACTGATCCAAGGTTTATTTCCATAGCAATAATCAAAAATTATATCAACAAGAAAGGCTCAAAATTTTGTTCCTTTTTGGTTCTATTGCCTCTTTACAATGAGAACAAATCATGTACAGTTGACATCAGATAGTTGTTGGCGATTCGTTGGGCCAGCATTGAATCATCACCGGAACTGTGCCAATTAAAGGGGGAAATCATTATGTCAGTCACTAAACTGAAGGCGGGGGAAGAAACCATGGAAAAAACATCTTCGGCGGATAAAAGCAAAGCGCTCGACGCGGCGCTGGCGCAGATCGAGCGGGCCTTCGGCAAGGGCTCGATCATGAAGCTGAGCGGCGGTCACAATCCGATGGAAGTCGAGGCGATCTCTACCGGATCGATCGGGCTCGATATCGCGCTCGGCATCGGCGGCCTGCCGCGCGGGCGCATCACCGAAATCTACGGCCCGGAAAGCTCCGGCAAGACAACGCTTGCTTTGCAAGTTATCGCCGAAGCCCAGCGGGCAGGGGGCACCTGCGCCATCGTCGACGCGGAACATGCGCTCGACGTCGGCTACGCGAAAAAGCTGGGCTGCAATATTGAAAACCTGCTGATCTCGCAGCCCGACGCGGGCGAACAGGCGCTCGAAATCGCCGACACGCTGGTGCGCTCCGGCGCGCTCGATGTTCTCGTCGTCGACTCCGTCGCGGCCCTCGTGCCGCGCGCGGAACTCGAAGGCGAGATGGGCGACACCCATGTCGGGCTTCAGGCAAGATTGATGTCGCAGGCGCTGCGCAAACTGACCGGCTCGATTTCGCGCTCGCGCACCGTTGTCATTTTCATCAACCAGATCCGCATGAAGATCGGCGTGATGTTCGGCTCGCCCGAAACCACGACCGGCGGCAATGCACTTAAATTCTATTCCTCGGTGCGGCTCGATATCCGCCGCATCGGCTCGATCAAGGAAAAAGAAGAAGCCGTCGGCAACCAGACCCGCGTCAAGGTCGTCAAGAACAAGATGGCTCCCCCGTTCCGTCAGGTCGAATTCGACATCATGTACGGCGAGGGCATTTCCAAGACCGGCGAACTCGTCGATCTTGGCGTCAACGGCAACTTCGTCGAAAAGTCCGGCGCATGGTTCTCCTGCGACGGCCAGCGCATCGGCCAGGGCCGCGAAAACGCGAAGCAGTTCCTGCGCGACAATCCCGAAGTGGCCGCCAAACTCGAAGCCCGCATCCGCCAGAACGCCGGCATCGTCGCCGACAATATGCTGGCCGGCCCGGAATCGGGTAATGGCGATGATGCAACTGAAATGCCCGCCGACGATATCGAATCCGAAGGCGGCGAAGAATCCGGTAAAAAAGCCAGGAAGAGAGCCGCGGGCTAGTCAGGTAGCCTCGTGGCAAAAACAAAAGGCCGCTTCGGCGGCCTTTTTTATCTTCTCTCTTTATCATTCCCTCTCCCTGTGGGAGAGGGTTGCGAAGGCTTGTCCTGCGAAGCTTCTTAGCGTAGCAGGATTAGCCGGAGCTGGGTGAGGGGTTACGGTGTTTGATAATCAGGCACTTTAACCCCTCACCCACTCAGCTATGGCTTTTCCAAGAGGAAAAGCAAGCTTCGTTGCCCTCTCCCGCTGGGAGAGGGATTAAATTAATCCATCCGGTAACGCTCAACCATTTGCGCAAGCGTTTCCCCGTCATTGTCCTGCTCCGGCATTCTCCGGCGATAGAGGGCTTCAAGCTCGATGGTCATTCTGTCATAGGAAATTGCCGCTTCTTCAAAAGCCCTGCGTGACTCTTCTTCATTAAACCCGCATCCGCGGGCAATCCTCGCATCTTCGCGATTCATACGGCCTTCTCCTGATCTGGTTGATGGCGGGCACTATATTATAAGTAACGCGCGGGCGCAACTTTTCGCGGTTAAAAAACCTACTCCTTAACCCGCAGCAGCCTCTGCTTCTCCCGCCCCCAGTCGCGCTTTTTGATCGTATCCCGCTTGTCATGCTGCTTCTTGCCCTTGGCCAGTGCGATTTCCAGCTTGGCGACGCCCCTTTTATTGAAATAAAGCCGCGTCGCGATAATCGTATAACCTTCCCGCGTCACCGACCCGATCAGCCTGTTGACTTCCTTCTTGTGCAAAAGCAGGCGGCGGGGCCGCGTCGGCTGGTGCTGCAAATGCGCTCCCGCCTGCTGGTATTCGGGGATGGTGGCGTTGAACAGGAAAATCTCGCTCCCATGCGGTCCGACATAGGATTCATTGATGCTGCAAAGACCAAGGCGCAGCGATTTGACCTCCGTGCCGGTCAACTGGATGCCCGCCTCCATCCTGTCTTCAAGGAAATAGTCGAACTTCGCCCGGCGGTTTTCGGCCACCGTAACGTCCGTCGACAGCATTCCCGCTTTGCCTTTATTTTTCTTCGCCACCGCAACCTACCCGTGGGCGCGCCGCGTCGCGTCTTTCCCGCCCGAAACCAGCCCAAGTCCTTCCATCGCCTCGTCAACCGCCTTGCGCGCATCGATCGAAGCGCGGACCAGCGGCAGACGCAGCTCGTCCGCGCAGAGTCCCAGCCTGCTGGCGGCATATTTAACCGGTTGTGGCGAGGTTTCACAGAACAGCGCTTTATGAAGCGGGATCAGGCTCTTGTGGATTTTCCGTGCTCCCTCTCGGTCGCCCCGGTTCCATGCCTCATGCAGATCGGCGCAAAGCCGCGGCGCGATGTTCGAGGTTACCGAAATACAGCCCACACCGCCCTGTTCCATGAAATCGATGATAGTCGCGTCCTCGCCGGAAAGCTGGCAGAACTTCTCGCCGCAGGCCGCCGCCTGCTTCTTGACCCGGCCCATGTCGGCCGTTGCGTCCTTGACGCCGATAATATGGGGGATACGCGCTAAGCGCCCCATTGTGTCGGCGCTCATATCTACTATACTCCGGCCCGGAATATTATATATAATGATGGGTATTTCAACGGCTCCGGCGATAGTGTGGTAATGGGCATAAAGACCTTCCTGCGTAGGCTTATTGTAATAGGGCGTCACAATAAGGACGGCGTCCGCGCCGGCTTTTTTGGCGAACGCAGTCATTTCAATGGCTTCCGCGGTGGAATTGGATCCCGTCCCGGCAATAACCGGAATCCGGCCCTTTACCGCCTTGACGCAACGCTCGACCACTTTTCTGTGCTCTTCATGCGAAAGGGTAGGGGATTCCCCGGTCGTGCCGCAGGGAACGACGCCGCTGGCGCCGTTCTCAATCTGCCGTTCGACGATGTCGTCAAAGGCCTTCCAGTCGATATTTCCGTTTTTAAACGGCGTGACAAGGGCGGTGATCGAGCCGCGAAACATAATAAAATCCTTCCTTCCGGAAATGAATATACGCACGCCAATCTAGCGGCAAGGCCGGATTCATGCAAGCAATGGGTGCGCTTGGCCTTTTTCCTTGCCTTGATGACGGTTTTCCTCACGCTCCCCGTTTACGCCGCCCCGGAACAGCCCGCGTCCGTCCCCGATCCCGTCGTCGCCAACGTCATGTCCGCCGACGACCGCGCCGCCCTGCTGAAGGCGCTTGCGGCCATTAAAAAAGGCCAGTGGAAAACCGCCGAAAACCTAGTGACGGCAACGCACGACCCGCTGGCGGCCAAAATCTATAACTGGTTTGCCTATACAAGGAACACGGGCGATATTTCTTTCTCCCGCGTCAGCGGTTTCGTTGAGCAGAATCCCGACTGGCCGGCGCAGGGCAAGCTGCGCCTGACCGCCGAAAAGGCCCTCGCCAAAAATGTCTCCGATAAAGACATTATCGCCTGGTTCGCAACCCGCGATCCCCTGACTCCCGAAGGCATGGAACGCTATCTCGACGCGCTCGCCCGCGCGGGTGAAGGTGACAAGCTCAGGCATGTCCTGCGCGAATGGTGGAAAACCGCGTCCCTCGATCCGGGGCAGCAGACGCGCTTTCTGCAAAAATACGGCAAGCAGATTGACGAGCTTTCAAACCGCCTGCGCCTCGACAAGCTTTTGTTCCGCGAACAATACACCAACGCAAGGGCCATAGCGCAGGTTCTGGGGCGCGGCTATCCGGCCCTCGCCGAAGCGCGCATCGGCCTCTCCTCTGATGCCAAGGGCGTTGACGTCAAAATCAGAAGCGTCCCCCCGCACCTTGCGGGCGATCCCGGTCTGCTCTATGAGCGCCTGCGCTGGCGCCGCCGCAATAATAAAATGTTCGAGGCGCTGGACATCCTGCATAAACCACCGCCGCCCGAACTGATTACCAATCCCGAGGACTGGTGGAAAGAGCGCCACATCATGGCCCGCCGCCTGATGGAGGAAAAGCAGTATGAAAGCGCTTATCTGCTGGTATCCAAGCATCAATTGGACAAAGGGCAATCATACGCCGAGGCTGAATTTCTCGCGGGCTGGCTCGCGCTGCGTTTTCTCAAGCAGCCATGGAAAGCCTTCGAGCATTTCGAGGCCCTTTATCACCGCGTCGAAACCCCCATCAGCAAGGCGCGCGGCGCCTATTGGGCGGGCAGGGCGAGCGATGAACTCAAGCATCCGGAAATCGCCCGCCAGTGGTATACAACCGCCGCCCGCCACCAGACCACCTATTACGGCCAGCTTGCCCTTGCCGCGCTCGACGATGAATACAAGCCGCCGCAGCAACTGCCGCCCGAGCGCACCCTCGCCGCGCAGAACGATTTCAACCGCTCTGAAATGGTTCAGGTCGTCCGCATCCTGCATAAGGCGGGTTTCAGAAAAGAAACGACTGATTTTCTCGACGCGCTCGCGGAAAAGCTTGAAAGACCGGAAGATTATATCCTGATTGCCGATCTCGCCGAGGAACTCGACCACTACCACAACGCCGTGCGCATCGCCAAAAAGGGCCTTCAGAAAAACATCATGATGATGGACCACGCCTTCCCGACGATGCTGACCCGCATGGAAAAGATCAGTCTGGAGTGGTCGCTCGTCCACTCGATCATCCGGCAGGAAAGCGCGTTCGACTATGACGCCCAGAGCCCCGTAGGCGCGCGCGGCCTGATGCAGTTGATGCCCGCGACCGCCGCGGAAGTCGCGAAGAAAAAAGGCTGGCAGCACCAGACCGCCTGGCTCACGAGCCGTCCCGACCACAATATCCGGCTTGGCTCAACTTATATGGAGCAGATGATAGCCCGCTTCGACGGTTCCTACCCGCTGGCCCTCGCCGCTTATAACGCGGGGCCGGGCAGGGTTGATAAATGGACCGAGCAGTTCGGCGATCCGCGCAAGGGCGAGATCGACATAGTAGACTGGGTCGAACTGATCCCCATAGCTGAAACCCGCAACTACGTGCAGCGCGTGCTGGAGAGCACTTACGTTTACCGCATCAAGCTCGCCGGCGTCCAGAAAAGCGCCGAAGCGCCCATTCATGTTGCCTTCCGCAATGCTAAGCAGCAAAAAGTGCGGTAACTCCTTTCTTTCCCTCTCCTCATGGGAGAGGGATTTCAAGTTTTCTTCTGCTTCCGCGTCCGTCCCTCAAACCACCATGCCGCAACCAGAAGCGTCAACAAGCCGAGCGCATACAGCCACGGCGGCAAAAACGGATGGTCCTTAACGCCCGTCACCGTAAAACTCATATTCTTGCGGAACCCGATCCATCCCGCGCCGCCAAAATCCCTGCCGCCGGGCAGCAGCCGCACATCGGGATCGGCATCGTCCTCAAGCCACTGGATGCTCCCGTCCGATGCCTTGACGGCCGGCGCGATCACCTTCGCCGTGCTGATAACGCCGCGCAGTTCCTTGGGATTAAGATCGCCGATAATCGCAAAGCGCTTCTGCTCCCCGTCATTGACGGTATAGATGCCGAGCGCCTCGCCTCTAAACTCCGCTCGCAGATAGCCGTCATCCGTCGGCGTCAGTTCCAGTTGATGATCCTTGCCATCCGGTGTGGTCAGCGTCACCGGCATCGGCGTGTCCTTGAGCGAGCGGCGCATGATGATGATGTTTTGTCCGTCGACCCGCACATCGAGCGCGTTTTCCTCAAGCTCCGGCTCCTTCATCAGCCAGTGCGCAAGCCTGCGCAGCAGTTCTGCCTGCGGCCCGCCGCCCTCGAACCCGCGCGACCATAGCCATATCTGGTCGCTCGCAAGCTGCGCGACGCGGCCCTCTCCGACGCGGTCAAGGATCAGCAGCGGCAACCCGTTCGCCCCCGTCATCAGCACATTTCCCGAAAGCGGCTGCACCGCGATCTGCCGCAGCCACGATCCCCATCCCGCGGAATCGTTCTGCTGGCTGACCCAGTGCAGGTCCTGCGTCACCGGGTGCCGGTGGCCAAGATCCGACACTTCCGGTTTGTACGATTGCTGCAAAATCTGCCCGGTCGGATAGGCGGGCAGAACATCTTTAAGCGCCGTGGTATAGACCGAATCCCCGGTCGCGAACGACGGTCCGCTCGCTTCCAGCAGCGCCCCGCCTTCCTTGACGTAGTTAGCAATGTTGGCGAAATAATAATTCGGCAGGATGCGGTTCAGGCGATAGCGGTCGAAAATAATAAGGTCGAAATCGTAAAGCTTGATCTCGAACAACTCGCGAAACGGAAACGCGATCAGCGACAATTCATTCTGCGGCGTCGCGTCCAGCTTGTTGGGTTCGCGCAAGATCGTGAAATGCACTAGATCAACGCCCGGATCGGACGTCAGCAGATTGCGCCAGGTCCGCCCCCCCGCATGCGGCTGCCCTGAAACCAGCAGCACGCGCAGCCTGTCGCGCACCCCGTTGATGATGAGCGGCGCGCGGTTGTTGGCGGGCGTAATTTCGTCCTCGATCGGCGAAGCTTCAAGATCGACGATATTCTGTCCCGCATGGCCGATGGTGACGGTCAGGCTTTTCTCTTCGCCGACGGGCACAAGATCCATATTCGGGTTCTCATTGTTTACGCGCGTGATGACGGTTGCGTATTCTTCGCGGATATTCGCCGTGTCCTCGATGCGGTAGCGCACCGTCACAGTTTCCCCGACAATCCCGTAAGCGGGGGCCTCGATGACGACCAATTGACGGTCGCGCTCGTCCTTGTCTCCCGTCAGCAGCGCATGCACAGGCCCGTAATCCTTAAACCGTTCCGCGTTTGCCGGCATGTCGTGGATCTGCCCGTCGGTAATGAAAACGACACCGCCCCGGCGTTTTGCCGGCACATCGCTCATGATCTGGTCGAGCGAGTCGAACAGCCGGGTTTCGTTGACGATTGAGCCGTCGGTCACCGGCGCTTCAATAATGCGCGTTTCAACGCCGGCAAGCTTGTCAAGCCGCGCTTTAAGATGTTCCAGCGCCGCGTCCGTCCGCTGCGTCCGCTCCCCGTTCTGCTGGCTGGGCGAGCGGTCCGCCACCACCGCCACCACATCGGGAACCGGCTTGCGGTCTTCCTGGATGATGGAGGGGTTAAGGAATATCAGGATGAATCCCGCCGCGCACAGCATCCGCCAGAATACTCCGCGCCGGTAAAAAATCGCGGACAGCGCCAGCATCAAAATGGCCGACGCGATCATTCCCCAGATCAGAAATTCCGGGAGCAGGGGAGCAAGATGAATCGTCAGCGCCGAATTCATTGCCCCAGCCTTTCCAGTATATGCGGCAGGTGGACCTGGTCCGCCTTGTAATTCCCGGTCAGCGCATACATGAGAAGATTGACGCCAAAGCGCATTGCCATTTCCTGCTGCTGCGGCCCGCCGCTGATGCGCGGCCCGCTGCTCGAACTCGCCCACGCGCCGGCCCAGTCGTTGCTGCCGATGATGACGGAAGATACGCCGTCCCGTCCGCTCGCGCTCTGCTCCTCGACCCAGACTGTGCCGCCGTCGTACCGGCCGGTGTATGAATCGATAAGATAAAATGATTTCGCCAGCACATGGTCTTCCTTCGCCGGGACGAGCGGTGGAATGTCGAGACTCGCGGTCAGGCTGCGCAGCTTTTCCGCGTTCCTGCCGCCGCCATGTGTGCTCGAAAGATTGTCGCGCGTATCGAACAGGATCGTCCCGCCGTGGTCGATATAATACTGGATATTCTGCAGTGCTTTCCCCGATAGTTCCTTTTGCTCCTGCGCGATGGGCCAGTAGATCAGCGGGAAAAACGAAAGTTCCATGCTCTCGGGATCGATGGCGACGACGCCGGAGGGTTCGACCGACGTGCGCCGCGCCAGCACCTCGCTAAGCGCCTCAAGCCCCTTGTGCGCGATGTTGTCCACGGCATCGTTGCCCGACCTGATATAGGCAAGATGGATATTGTCCGCATAGGCGGCCATGACCTGCTCATTCTGCGCATAGGCATTTGCGGGCAGCAGGGCAAGCAATACGAATGCCGCCGCGCGCGCCGGTATGCGCAGCCGCCGCCAGCTCACCTGCATGATCGCCATTAAAATCCAGTCGAGCATGAACAGCGAAAACGCAGCCGCCAGAATCCACGGCAGCAAATCTTTCTCGCTTTTCTTGCCGTATGACCCCTTTTCAACGCCAAGCGGCAGCAGCGCGTAGCTTTCGATGCTCTCGATCCGGTCGCCGATATTGAGCGATTTCTGGTATCCCGCCCTGCCGTAAAGCCCGGGCGGATGCATAGGCCCCGGCATCGTCGTATCGAAGCTCTCGCTCGGAATGGGGCGCACCGTGCTTGCGGGTTGTGTCACTGCGCCCAGCCCATCGAGAACGATCTGCGGCTCCAGCGCGCCCCCCGCCGCCGCCTGCGGCTTACCCGAACCCGCGAGATTGACGATCCGGCGCAGCATCTGCACGAACAATCCCGATAGTGACAGGTCAGACCACAGCGGCGTCGCCGTCGTATGCACCAGCACCACGAGCCCTTCTCCCGCGCTATCGGCGGTTATCAGCGGCGTGCCGTCTTCCAGCACCGCCCATGTCTTTTGATCGAGCCCCTGTATGGGTTCGGCCAGCAACTGCCGCCTGACCTCGACATCCTCGGGCAGGGGGAGCCCGTAAAGCGGGCTGTTCTCCGGAAACGGCGCAAGCTTGACCGGCGTGTCCCATGTCAGCGCGCCGTCGAGCGCCCGCCCGCCTTTCAGCAGCGGAACCGGGATCAGGAAATTCTCGCCCTGCGTCATGTTCGGCCCGGCAAAGCGCAGCAGCAACCCGCCTTCCTTGACCCATGTTTCCAGCGCGTTGAGTTCTTCCGGCGGCATCGCGCCGATATTGGGCAGGATAATCATCGCCGGCTCTTTTTCGAGAATTTCGTGAATAGGCCCGATGGTCAGGTTCGCGTAGGGATCGAGTGCGCGCTCAAGGTAAAAACTCTCCTCGATCAGCGGCGCGTTGTCGGAATCTCCCGACGGCGCGGCAATGCCGATAGTACGCCGCTTGAACTGATCGTCCAGCAGAAGCACCGCCCCCGCGCCCTTGCGCCCCGCGATACGCACCTGATTGACTTGATTGCGAACGGCATCCGGTATGTCGAATGCCACTTCCGCCGATTTCTCGCTCACATCCAGTGTCAGCGGACGGGAATCGAGAATGCGCCCGTCTGTCCCGACCGCATTCACCGTCACCGGAGTTCCGGCAGGAAGGTCTTTCGGCGCGCTGACCAGCACGGTCAAATGTTGCGTGATTTTCCCGGCAGGCCGCAGCAGCACCGGCAACTGGCTCTTGTCGGGCGCGATGAACGTAAGCCGTCCCTGATTTTGCAGCGCCTCTGCAAAAACATTCTTTCCTTCTCTCAGCCCGTGCGAAAGCCAGTAGGTTTCAACGCTGCCCGCTGGCCTGTTGTCTTTTACGAGAGCCGCCGCCGCGTCGTAATCCGCCGGCCACGGATAGGGCTTGAGGCCGCGCAGCACCGCTTCCGCCTGACTCTGCGTCATCGGCCCGTGATAGGCGGGCTTGTCTTCCCCGGGCTCCGGCGCGGTGGTCATGATATGGATCTCGCGCTTTTCGCGCCCTGCGCTGCTGATGATGTGCGCGGCTTCCTGGTTCTGTTCTGCCCATGTCTGCGCCGCCGCCCAGCCGTTGTCGATGACAAGTCTGATCGGGCCGCTGCCGGGCAGCGCCTCGCCGGGATTGAGAACCGGCTTTGCCAGCGCGACGATGATGAGCGCAAGCGTGATAAGCCGCAGCAGCAAAATCCACCACGGCGTCCTGCTGGTCGTCGGCTCCTCGGGGATCAGCCCCGCGACGAACCGCGCCGCCGGAAAAACGATCAGGCGCGGGGCAGGGGGCGTGACCCGCAGCAGGAACCACAGCGCCGGCAGGAATATCAGCCCCGCGAGGATCCATGGATTGAGAAAAGCAAGTGTGCCGAACGGCCCTGCGATCATCCCGCCCCCCTGCCGTAATAGGATTCAGGCGTCATCATCATCCACGCATCGAACAGCGTGTCGCGCACGCTCTCGTCCGTCGTGTGCAAAAGCCAGTGCCAGCGGTGCTTGCGGCAATAATCCTTGATCGCGTCCATATGGCTGCGCACTCGCTCCTGATAAGCGGCGCGGATGGTTTCGACATTGTCGACATGATGTTTCTCGTGCGTTCCGCCGCGCTCCAGAATGACTCTGCCGTCAAAGGGAAGGTTCAGTTCGGCGGGATCGAGCACCTGGATCACAAGCGCGTTTTCCGCAGGATCCGCCAGCGCGTCGAAATTCTTTTTAATCTCCTCGATCGGCGCAAGAAAATCCCCGCACAGGATCAGGCTGCTGCGCGAAGGAATTTTGCGCATCCTTTTACCCGGCAGGTCTCCGGTCTGGTTCTCAAGCAGTTGCTCGCCAAGCTTTTGTATCGCAATCTCGCTGCGTCCCGGCATCGCCGCTCCCTCCAGCGCCGCGATCTGCTCCCCCGCCCGCGACAGCAAAATTCCCATCGCGAGCGAGAGTATGACAGCCGTATCCTGCTTGAGCGGCAGGCTCGCATGCGAGCGGTAATCCATGCTCTCGTTATGCTGGCACCAGATCAGCGCCGTCTGCGTTGTCTGCCATTCTTTCTCGCGCACGAACAAACGGTCGCCTTTTGCCGATTGCCGCCAGTCGATATCCTGCGGCCTGTCCGACACATCGTATTCCCGGAACTGCCAGAACTTCTCGCCCGTCCCCGGCTTGCGCTGCGTATGGTCGCCGGAAAGAATGCTCTTCGCCGCCTTCTCCGCCGCCGCAAAAAGACCGGGCAGCCCCGCCGTCGCCCCTTCCGCCTTGTAGCGGTAGCTCAGGAAAGAAAGATTTCTGAAAGCCTGCGGCTTTATCATGCGCCGTCCCGGGGTGACACTCTTTTAAAGATCGCTCGTCAATTCATGAATGATATCGCCCAGCGACACGCCGTTCGCGCGCGCCTGATAATTGAGCGCCATCCTGTGCTTGAGAATGGGATCCGCGAGATTGATGACGTCCTCGACCGAAGGCGCGCCGCGCCCGTCTAACAGCGCCCGCGCCCGGCTCGCCAGCATAAGCGCCTGCGAAGCGCGCGGCCCCGGCGGCCATGAAACATAATCGTTGACGCTGTCCGGCGCTTCCGCGCCGGGCCGGGCGCGCCGCACCAGCTTTAATATCGCGTCGACCACGCTCTCGCCCACCGGCATGTCGCGCACCAGCGCCTGCGCCTCCAGCAGCGATTGCGCATCCATGACCGCGCCCGCTTTCTCCGCGTTGTTGCTCGTCGTGGCAAGGATCAGCGAACGCTCGGAATTTTCATCCGGATAATCGACGTCTATCTGCATCAGGAACCGGTCAAGCTGCGCCTCGGGCAGGGGATAGGTGCCTTCCTGCTCGATCGGGTTCTGCGTCGCCAGTACGTGAAAGGGTTTCGGCAGGTCGTGCGAATGTCCGCTGACCGTAATCTGGTGCTCTTGCATCGCCTGTAGCAGCGCCGACTGCGTGCGCGGGCTCGCGCGGTTGATTTCATCGGCCATCAGGAACTGCGTGAAAATCGGCCCCTTGATATAGCGGAACGAGCGTCTGCCTTTTTCATCTTCTTCAAGCACTTCCGAGCCGAGAATATCGGCGGGCATGAGGTCGGGCGTGCACTGGATGCGCCCCGCGCTCAGGCCGAGCGCCTTGGCCGTTATTTCCACCATCAGCGTCTTGGCAAGCCCCGGCACCCCTATCAGCAGCACATGCCCGCCGGAGAGCAGCGTGATGAATATCCGGTCGACAACCTTGTCCTGCCCGAAAATGACCTTGCCGACCTCGCTCCTCGCTTTGGCGAGTTTGTTGGCCGTATCGGCCAGCCGGGTCTCCATGTCTTTCAGTGCCTTTGCCCCGCTCACGCTATCCTCCTTTGGCTGATAGCAAGAAAATAGCACGATCCGGGTGCGAGTGAAGGAAAAGCTTGAAGATAACCCCCATGTAAAAACAGCCCCTGCGGGGGGCTGTTCATGTGATTCCGTTTAATGTCGTCTGTCTTATGGAACAAAATCGCTGACAAGTCTCTCAATGATTTTTTCCACTGCCTGCCCGTCGTTGCGGACCCCCAGTTCGGCGCCTGCGGAATAGTTGGCCTTGATGCGGTGCCTCAGGACAGGCGCCGCCAGCATGGCAACGTCTTCTGTATTCGGCGCGAGATCTCCCCTGAGCAGGGCTCTGGCCCTGGTCATCAGGAAGAGGGACTGCACGGCGCGGGTGCCGGGGCCGTGTTTGACGTGATGGCCAACATAGTTGAAGATATCCGCAAGATTATTGCTGTCTATATCTCTCTTGAAGTCCGGATTTGCTCCCCGGACGATATCCAGAACTGAGTTGTAAACCTTGTCGCCGATCGGCAGCCTGCGCACAAGATGTTGTACGCCGATCAGCTGGTCGGCGTTGAAAACCTGTCTCAGGTCCTTCGCATTTGTAACCAGATTTTCAGGCGGATCCAGCCGCTCGCCGTTGCCTGCTACTGCTCCAAGTATTGTGCTAAGGCCGTGCTGTGTCGTCGTGGTCTTGAAGCCAATCAGGCCTTCGGCTTCGCGGTCGACATCCTGCAGGAGATACTCGATGAGGAAACGGTCTTTCTGGGCTTCCGGCAACTGGTTCGTTCCCACCTGCTCGATCGGGTTCTGCGTCGCGATAACATGGAAAGGCTTGGGCAGGCGGTGTTCCTGGCCTCCGGCCGTGACCTTGCCTTCCTGCATCGCCTGAAGGAACGCGGCCTGCGTTCTCGGGCTGGCGCGGTTCAGTTCGTCCGCCAGGAACATATTGCAGAAGATCGGACCTTTAATAAAACGGAAAGAGCGTTTGCCGTTTTCGTCCTCTTCCATGACTTCAGAGCCCAGAATGTCCGCGGGCATGAGGTCGGGCGTACACTGAACCCTGTTTTCTTCAAGACCGAAAACTCTTCCCACCGAGGATGCGAGAACCGTTTTGCCCGAACCGGGACGGCCGACAAGCAGCGAGTGGCCGCCCGCCATGATGGTCATGATGACATGCTCGAGCATGTCGTCCTGTCCGAGAATGGCGCGGCTTAGTTCGGTCTTCGTATCGGCAAGCATCTGAAAGCAGATATCCAGAACTTTCTGATCTTCAGCCGTGACTGTTAATTCGGATTCGGAATAACCCATAGGTATAAACTCCCCCAAAGTTTTTGATTGACTAAAGCACACTTATTGCAAAAAGAACGATATGGCAAGCGGGAAAATGCCATAACCTGTAAAAATATGTTTTGGGCCTGAAAGTCCTGTGTCAGGATTGCGCAATGACAATGCAGCCGGCAAAACAAATCCCCCCTCCTTCATGGATGAAAATCCCGGAAACCGTGAAAGTTATGAACGTTTTGAACGCGGGAAGCCCGCGGGCGCAGGCGCTGTTTGTCGGCGGCTGTGTCCGTAATGAAATTATGAAAATAAAAGTGGACGATATCGATATCGCCACGCGCCTGACTCCCCCGCGGGTGATCGAGCGGCTTGAAAAGGCGGGGATCAAGGCGGTGCCCACCGGCATCGATCATGGCACCGTGACCGCGGTAATCGAAAAAAAATCGTACGAGATCACGACGCTGCGCCGCGACGTCGAAACCGACGGCCGCCATGCAATCGTCGCCTATACCGATGACTGGGCCGAGGACGCAGCGCGGCGCGACTTCACCATCAACACGCTGCTCGCCGATGAAAACGGAAATATCTACGACCCAACCGGCTGCGGCCTGCGCGACGCCGCCGCGCGCAAAGTGATTTTTGTCGGCGACCCCGCGCGGCGCATCGCTGAAGATCATTTGCGAATCCTGCGTTTCTTTCGTTTCCATGCGTATTACGGCAGCGGCTCTCCCGATGCGGAAGCATTGCGCGCCTGCCGCGAGGCCGCAGGTAAAATCAAAGCGCTCTCGCGCGAACGCATCACCCGCGAATTTTTAAAAATCATGGAAGCCGGCAACGCCGCGCCCATTCTCGAACTGATGTTCGGCCATAACATCATGACCGATCTTCCCGGCGCGGGATACGATTCCGCCGCTCTCGAAAGACTGATAAGCCTTCAGGAAATGCACCGCATGTCGGAAGTTCTCTCCCGGCTCGCAATGCTGAAAGCAGGGGAGGAAGCATTGGAAAAATATCTGATCTTCTCCAATGCCCGCAAAAAAACGCTGAAGCGAATAATGACCGCCGCCGGCGGCATCAAGGATGTAAACGCGGCGGCGATAAAAAAACTCATCTACGCGGAAGGCGCCGAAATGGCGGGGCAGGTCCTGCTGATGAACGCTGCCGTGAACGGCGCGGATGCGGATATGGATCTGGTGAAAACATGGCAGCCTCCCGCATTCCCGCTGCGCGGCGACGATATCACCGCCAACGGCATTTCCGGCCCCGCCGTCGGCCGGATTTTAAAACAGATCGAGGACTGGTGGATCGACAACGATTTCGCGCCGGATCGGGCCGCTTGTTTGAAGCGGATCGAGGGATAGAGATTATATATCTTTCTCGTCTTTGGAAAAAATCCCCGCCAGCTTGTCGGATTTTTTCTCCGTTTCAACGGCAGCGGGTTTAATTTCGAGCGGGACTTCAAAAGCATTGACTGCCTTTTGCGCCGCCATGTCCATTTCAAAAAAAACGATTTTATCGCTCTTCTGCAGATAGGGGGCAAGACTCTTGTCTATTGGCGCGCCGAGCGGGCGGGTCTCGCCATCGAATACGAAATCCAGATAGCCGGAATAGGGATCGAAAACGATTCCGGTCGGCTCTTTTTCAAACGGGCTGTCGTGGAAAATGCAGACCTCATCCCGCGCCTTGCTGGCGCAGATATCCATTTTCATTGACGCCAGTATCGACCCTGCCGGGAACTGTTGTGGTTTATCGCCTGCCATAATGTAAGCTTACACTATTTTGCAGCCATCGGCTACGGCATAGCGGGCGCAAAACCGGGCGCCGGGACGCCGGGGACAAAGCGCGCTAGATTCGGCGCAATTCCGAGATTGCCCTGCCCGACAATCTTGTCTTCCGCCATGTCTTTCGCGAAGTTCAGCGCCTTCTGCTTGAAATAGTCCGACAGGCCGCCGAAAAAGCTGCCAAGTCCCAAAAACTCAATGTCCTTCAGGCTGTTGAAAAGGTTCGCAAGGCCTTTGAACATGATGAAACTCAGGGAACTCAAAGAGCCCAGCGTACTCAGGGAACCCAGGGATGCGCCGCCGGTCTCATCGACTTTTTTCGTTACGGCATTGAACATGTGATCGAGATCCGGACCCCGCAGCGCGGCGGTGTTTGTGGTTGCCAACTGCTCTAGAATATTTCCGTCTGCTGCCGCAGCTTGCGCTCCGGCGCTTCCGGTGACAGCTTCCGCAGCATCCGCGGCAAGCCCCGCGCGGGCGGCAAGACGTCCGCCGGGAGTAAGTCGCGCGAGCGTCATAAATCCTTCGTATTTGGCTATATCGACGCCATCTGCTTCGAGTTTTTGTCTCAGAACTTCTTCGGTGACATTCCCGGTGCTGCGGACGAATGCGACGAATTCGTTCAGGTAAGCTTCCGGTTCTTCTTTAAGTGTCTTTTCAATCGCCTGCCTCGCTTCAGGATCGAGTGCCCCGATGCCGGCTTTGACCGCCTCAAGCGCGCCCGCGCCTCCCGCCTTGGCGGTATCGTAAAACAGGCCGAGCAGAAACCGGTACCCCTTCTGGTCCCAAAACGCGTAATCCGCAGCCACGGCGCCAGCGCCAGCCGCAAGCCCCGTCCTTGTCGTGGCCATTCTGAAAGGCGCGGCCAGCGCTCTTGCCCCGGAACTAAGGGGGCGATACATCGCGGCAGTGGTGACTCGGTGACCCAGCCTTGCCGCCGCCCCCGTCACGCTGGTTCCTCCCAGCGCGCCGCCGCTCTTTATCAGGGCGACCATTTCATCCGTCAGGCCGGGAACCTTCAGCACATCGTCCATCGCGTCGATCCCGCCATGCTTTGCGATATATTCCCTTATGGCCCTCGTCCGCAGGTTCCTGCCGGCAAAATCGTTCATGCCGGGATCGATCTTCTTCAGCACATCGGCGAGATGGCCGTTCCCCTTGACGATAAAATTTTTGATCTGGTTGATGGCCTGTTGCCTGCCAAGGTATGAGGCTGCCTCTGTCGCCCCCGTTTTCACGGCGGCCCCGGCGGCCGCTTCCGCGCTCTCTCTCGCGAGGGTTTTCACACCCGCTTCCGCTATTTCTTGAGCGCCTTCTCTCGCGGCGGTTTTGGCTCCCGTCCGGAGCAAAGTCTTCGCGCCGGCCCTTGCGGCGCCGCGCAGGGCAAGGCCGCCTAAAGAAGTCCCGCCGCTAAACGGCGTGAGCGCCAGCGACCCCGCCGTCACGCCCATCCACATCAGGTTGGTCCCTAAAGAATCTTCTTTATCCCAGATAAAGTTCTTAAAGAGCCAGCTATCGGTCAGTCCGCCTTCTTCTTTTGCTTCTTCCGCCATGTTCTATTCCACACCCTTTTTTATATATACGTCTATATTGTACCAAAAAGCAGTATGGAAATGCAAAATGGAAAACAAAAAATTTTAAAATGCTATTATTTTCAGATAGATAGGTGGAGGTATGGAGGGCTACGGCCACTTCGCCTCCGGCGGCAGCGACATCAAAATCGCTTCCACATTTCCTCCCGTTTTAAGGCCGAACTGCGTCCCCCGGTCATAGAGCAAATTGAACTCCGCATAGCGCCCGCGTTTGACAAGCTGCCGCTCGCGCTGCTCCGCGCTCCAGCCCTCGTTCATGTGGCGGCGGACAAGCTGCGGATAGACGCCAAGGAACGTTTCCCCCACATCGCGGGTAAAGGCGAAATCGGCGTCCCGGTCGCCGCTATCGAGATAATCGTAAAAAATGCCGCCGATGCCGCGCGCCTCGTTCCGGTGCGGCAGGAAGAAATAGCGGTCGCACCACTCTTTATATTCTTTATAGTATCCCGGCCCATACCGGTCGCAGCACGCTTTGAGCGCCGCATGAAAATCGGCTTCGTCTTTTTCATCCGGAATGGCTGGAGTAAGATCCGTCCCGCCCCCGAACCAGCTTTTGGAAGTCACGATCATCCGCGTATTCATATGCACGGCAGGCACAAGCGGAGAGCAGGGATGCGCGACCAGCGAAATCCCCGCCGCCCAGAACGCCCCGCCACTCTCTTCCGCCCCCGGAATCTGCTTGCGAAACTCCTCGGAAAAACTGCCATGAACGGTGGAAATATTGACCCCCGCCTTTTCAAACACGCGCCCATGCAGAAGGGACATTTCTCCGCCACCGCCACCAGGTCGATCCCAACTTTTGCGCTCGAAACGCCCGGCGGTTTTATCGCCGTCCAGTTCATCCTCTATCTTCTCAAACTCCGCGCAAATGCGGTCGCGCAAATCGCGGAACCACACCGCCGCCTGTTCCTTGCGGCTGCTGCTGTCCGGATCGTGTTTTTCTGCCTTACTTGAACGCATAATATAACCACCATGATCTTCCCTCTCCCATGGGGAGAGGGTTGCGAAGGCTTAGCGCTCTTGCGCTTAGCCGGAGCTGGGTGAGGGGGTATGGTTCGAACACCGTACCCCTCACCCACTCAGCTAAGGCTTTTCCGAAGGGGAAAAGCCTAGCTTCGTTGCCCTCTCCCCATGGGAAAGGGATTAATCTGCCGCAGAGCCTCTCCCAAAATCATCGCCGCCGCGTTCACCACATTCAGCGACCGCATCCCCTCGCGCATCGGGATCGTGATCCGCGCATCCGCCTCGCTGTGGACATTCGCGGGAACCCCCGCGCTTTCGCTGCCCGCCAGCAATATATCGCCGTCCCTGAATTCAAAATCTGTATAAGCCGCGCTGGCCTTGGTTGTCATCAGAATAATCCGGCTCTTGCCTTTGTAAGCCGAAACGAACTTCTCCCACGACCCGTGCCGGATTATATCCGTATTTTCTATATAATCCATCCCGCTGCGGCGCAGCTTCCGGTCATCGAATACGAAACCGCACGGCTCGATAATGTCCAGTCCCGCGCCAATGCAGGCGCACAGCCGCATGGCGGCCCCCGCGTTCGGGGCGATATCGGGCTGGTAAAGGGCAAGTCGGATCATAGGAGTTTTAAACCATATTTCTCTATTGTGTTCAAAAAATTAATGCTTCTGGATCAGGGGACTTGCATCCTATATAAATACCGGGTACATGGCTTTACTAATATAACTCTGGATCGAAAATCATGAGCGCCAAGACTATGCACAAGGCCGACGGCACCCGCCGCGATTTCCTTTACCTGACGGCAGGGGCGTTCGGAGCCGTGGGGGCGAGCTGCTTCGCCTGGCCATTCATTGATTCCCTCAACCCCGCCGCCGACACGCTCGCGCTGGCGACGGTCGAGGTCGATATTTCCCCGGTACAGGAAGGGCAGGCGATCACCGTGGTCTGGCAGGGCAAGCCGGTCTTCATCCGCCACCGCACCGCGGCCGAAATCGAGGCCGCCCGCGCCGTACCTCTGGAAGAACTGCGCGACAAGCAGAAAGACGAAGACCGCGTGCAAAATGAAAAATGGCTGGTGATGGTCGGCATCTGCACCCATCTTGGCTGTGTGCCGATGGGCCAGAAGGTGACCCAGCCCAAGGGCGATTTCGGCGGCTGGTTCTGCCCGTGCCACGGCTCACATTATGATACCTCCGGGCGCGTCAGGAAAGGCCCCGCGCCGAAGAACCTCGCGGTCCCGGGATATAAATTTGTCAACGACACGACATTGCTGATCGGATAGGGCAGGAGACGCACATGGGCGGCGGCGAACGCGCAAAATTCAATAACCCCGTTATAAGCTGGATCGACGAGCGTATGCCGATCTTCAGCCTGATGCAGAAGGAATACGGCGTATTCCCGACGCCGAAAAACTTCACTTATCTGTGGAGCTTCGGCGGCATCGCCATGACGATGCTGATCCTGATGATCGTGACCGGCATCGTGCTGGCAATGCATTACACGCCGCACGCCACTCTCGCCTTCGGCAGCGTCGAGCGCATCATGCGCGACGTCAACTGGGGCTGGATGCTGCGCTACCTGCACATGAACGGCGCGTCCTTCTTCTTCATCGCCGTCTACATCCACATTTTCCGCGGCATGTATTACGGCTCCTATAAAAAGCCGCGCGAACTGCTGTGGATCTTCGGCGTGCTGATTTACCTTCTGATGATGGCGACCGCCTTCATGGGCTATACGCTGCCCTGGAGCCAGATGGGCGGCTGGGCGGCGACCGTCATCACCAACCTGTTCTCCGCGATTCCGCTGGTGGGCGAGCCTCTGGTTTCCTTGCTCTGGGGCGGCTTCTCGGTCGACAACCCGACGCTGAACCGCTTTTTCTCGCTGCATTACCTGCTTCCCTTCGTGATTTTCGGCGTGGTCATTCTTCACGTCTGGGCGCTGCATGTCGGCGGCTCCAACAACCCGATCGGCGTCGATCCCAAGGGCCCGCAGGATACCCTGCCGTTCCATCCGTATTACACCGCCAAGGATTCATTCGGCCTCAGCGTCTTTCTGCTGCTCTACGTCGCGGTGTCGTTCTTCGCGCCGAACATTTTCGCGCACCCCGACCATTTCGTTGAATTCAACCCCATGCAGACCCCCGCGCATATCGTGCCCGAATGGTACTTCCTGCCGTTCTACGCGATCCTGCGCGCGATCACCTTCGACATCGGCATTCCCTTTACCGGCATCGTGTTCGTCCCGGCGAAGCTCGGCGGCGTACTGAGCATGTTTGGCGCCGTGATCCTGCTGTTCTTCCTGCCGTGGCTTGACAGCCACCCGGCGCGCAGCGCGCGTTACCGCCCGCTCTACAAAATGTTCCTGCTGCTGCTGGTCGTCGATTTCATCGTGCTGGGCTGGATCGGCATGGAAACCGCCGATGCAGTGAAATTCGGCATTCCGCTGCTCTATGTCGGCCAGGTCTGCACCGCCTATTACTTCATCTATTTCATGGTCATCCTGCCGTGGCTGTCGCGGAATGAAAAGGCGCTGCCGATACCCAAGAGCATCAACGAATCCGTATTGCAGAAACACAAAACTCACGTGACGACGGAGGCTTCCCGATAATGTTCAGAGTGATTGCCGTTCTGTTCTGTCTCCTGCTTCTGACCGCCGCTCCGCCAGCCCGCGCGAACGAAGGGGAAGCGCTGCCGCACCGGCACTGGTCGTTCGACGGCATTTTCGGCATGTACGACCGCGCCGCGCTGCAAAGAGGATATAAGGTCTACTCGCAGGTCTGCGCCTCCTGTCACTCGATGGATCGCATGTACTACCGCAACCTGACCGGCCTCGGCTATACCGAAGCCGAAGTCAAGGCGATCGCCGCGAACTACACCGTCACCGCCGGCCCCAATGACGAGGGCGATATGTTCGAGCGTCCCGCCCTGCCGAGCGACCGCTTCGTCAACCCGTTCCCGAACAAACAGGCGGCGATGTACGCGAACAACGGCGCGCTGCCGCCCGATATGTCTCTCCTCGCCAAGGCGCGTCACCATGGCCCCGATTACATCTACGCCATCATGACCGGCTACCGCGACGCTCCGGCGGACGCGCAGCTTCTCGATGGCCAGCACTGGAACAAATACATGCCCGGCCATATCATCGCCATGGCTCCGCCGCTGTCCGATGGCATGATCGCCTATGAAGACGGTACGCAGATGACCGTCAACCAATACGCGCTCGACGTTGCGCATTTCCTCGCCTGGGCGGCAGAGCCCCAGATGGAAGAGCGCAAGAGAATCGGGGTTAAGGCGTTTCTTTTCCTTCTCGTTTTCACCGCCGTTATGTATGCTGTAAAACGAAAAGTATGGGCTGACGTCCATTAAAAATCCGTCCTGATGGATAATCTCCATATGGGCGGGCCAGATGGAGACACGCTTGGACGAGCAAACGCGCCTCAAAGCACGGGAACTGTTGCTGCAATCGAAAATCTACCGCTTCCTCGCGCTGGTTTTCGCGATGATCGGGCTGATTATTTTCATTTATCTTTATCTCAAACATATCCGCGGTGACGTTATTCAGGCGATGAAAAACCTTTCGCTCGTGTTTATGCTCGTCATTCCCTTCCTGCCCGCCTTCATCCTGTCCGGCATGGCCGCGAAGGCGCACGGCAAACTCACAAAGATGCTGACGGCAGACGCGCCCCCTGCCGAAAAACCCGCAAAAGCCGAGAAACCGGCAAAGCCGGAAAAGAAAAAAGGCAAGGAGTAGGGATTGCGGGACACAAAACAGGAAATCCTTCATTTCTGGTTTGAGCAAACGCAGCCCCCGCAATGGTTTCAGAAAAACGACGAATTCGACAACCTTATCCGCGAACGCTTTCTCCCCGTCTATGAAATGGCCCGCGACGGTCTCTGCGACGCCTGGAACACCGGTGCCGAAGGCTGCCTCGCGCTATGCATACTGCTCGACCAGTTCCCTCGCAATATGTTCCGGGATACGCCGCAAGCCTTCGCCACCGACGCGAAAGCATTGCAGCTGGCCGCCCACGCCATATCCAAAGGCTTCGACCAGATCCTCCCGGTCAGCCGGCGCCGCTTCATCTATCTCCCCTATGAACACAGCGAATCCCTTGATGACCAGCGCCGGGCCGTGGAGTTGTTCGGGAAAATGAAAAAGGAAGACCCGCTGGGCTACGATTACGCGCTGCGCCACCTCGAAGTCATAGAAACATTCGGCCGCTTCCCGCATCGCAACGCGGCTCTGGGCCGGCAAAGCACGCCCGAAGAAAACGCCTGGCTTGCCGCCGGCGGCGGTTTTTAGATATTTAATTAATCTCCCGACTGATTTACTATTAAAGTTTCAGCGTTGTTCCGGCCCGCAGCGGAGCAGCGTCACCCCGGCAAAAACAATCATCAATCAAAAAGGAGCCGCCCATAATACCGTCTGTCATATTGCTGAATATCATGGGCGCGGTATGTCTTCTGCTGTGGGGCCTGCGCAGTGTGCGCAACGGCATGACCCGCGCTTTCGGCTCCGACCTGCATAATGCCGTTTCCGCCAGCACGAAAAGCCGTATCAGGGCATTCATCGCGGGCATAGGCGTAACAGCGCTGCTGCAAAGTTCGACGGCGACGGCGCTGATCATCGCCACCTTCTGCGGTCAGGGCTTGCTGACGCTTTCCGCCGGGCTTGCCGTCATGCTCGGCGCCGACGTTGGCACGACCCTCGTCGCGCAGGTGCTGTCCTTCGACCTGAAATGGCTTGCTCCCGCCTTCATGGTGACGGGCTATGTGATGTTCAAGATTTATAATAAGGCGGGCAAACTGGAGCATATCGGCCGGTTCCTGATCGGCATCGGCATCATGCTGTTCGCCCTGATGTGGATCAGGCAGTCTTCCGTGCCGCTCAAGGAAGCGGAAGTGCTGAAGATCGTGCTTCAGTCTCTCGACAAGGATCCCATTCTTGCTGTCCTGATTACGGCGCTGCTGACCTGGATCGTCCATTCCTCGCTCGCCGTTGTGCTGCTGCTGGTCTCGCTGGTTTCCAGTGGCGTTTTGCCAGTCGATGTCGGCATTGCCATGGTTCTGGGCGCCAATCTCGGCGGCGCGCTCGCTCCCCTTGCCGCCACGCTGAAGGACAGCCGCGAAGCCGCCCGCGTACCGATAGGCAACCTGATGATGCGTTTCATCGGCGTGCTTGCCGTGCTGCCGTTCATCCACATCGTGCATCGGGAGATGGCGCTTGTGATCCCTGATCCGGACCGGCTGCTCGTCAATTTCCACATGGTTTTCAATATAGCGCTCGCCATCTTCTTCCTGCCATTGACAGGCAGGATCGCGGCGCTCTGCATAAAGCTGATCCCCGAAAAAAAGGACGAGGACGATCCGGGCCGGCCCAAATATCTCGACGAAAAGGAACTTGCCACCCCCTCCATCGCCCTGACCGCCGCCATGCGTGAAACCCTGCGCATGGCCGACGTGCTGCAGGAAATGCTGGAAGATACCATCATCGTCCTGCGCGATAACAACGACGCGCTGGCCCGGAAAATCCGGGCGCAGGACGACGTCATCGACAGCATCTACCGCGGGGTGAAAATGTATATGGCGAAGCTCACCCGCGAATCGCTCGACCCCGATGAAGCCGACCGCTATCTGCAGATCCTCAGCTACGCCACTAACCTCGAAAATGTCGGCGACACCATCGACAAAAGCCTGATGGAAATGGCCCGCAAGAAGATCAAGGGTAAAAACCGCTTCTCCCGCGAGGGCTGGCAGGAGATACAGGATATTCACTGCTTTGTGCTCGATACCGTGCGCCTTGCGCAAAACGTCTTTGTCTCAGGCGACCTCGAACTCGCCCGCCGCCTGCTGGAAGGAAAGGAAAAACTGCGCCTGATGGAGGCCCACGCCACCCAGTGCCATATGGACCGCATCCGCGAAGGCGTCCCCGAAACCGTCGCCACCAGCTCCCTTCATCTCGACATCCTGCGCGATTACCGCCGCATCAACAGCTCTGTGACCTCCGTCGCCTACAGCATCCTCGAGGAAGCCGGCCAGCTCCGCGAAAGCCGTCTGAAAAAACCCAGGCAAAAACAAGCGCCACAGGCATCATAATTTTACGCGGAGAAGCGGAGTTCCGGAGAAATTAGGAAAATTCCGCTTCTCCGAAACTCCGCGTAAAATCAATTGAAAAAATCCCCCCGTGAATTATTGTTACTCCTTGAATAAAGGAGAATCCGCCATGTCGTCGAAAACCGCCGTTAAAAAGACCGAATCCGCGAACGCAAACGATATTATGGGCGCGCTCGGCCTCAAAGGCTCCATGCTGGAAGGCGGCAATCTCGAAGTGCGCTCCCCCATCAACCATGACCTTCTCGCGAAGATAAAGCAGCACAAGGTTTCGGACGTCGATGCGCTGGTGGAAAAATCGCAGCAGGCCTTCATTGAATGGCGCGCCGTTCCCGCCCCGGTGCGGGGCGAGTTCGTCCGCCTGCTGGGTGAGGAGCTTCGCGCCGCGAAAGAAGATTTGGGCCGTCTCGTTACGCTGGAAAACGGCAAGATCCTCTCCGAAGGCTTCGGCGAGGTGCAGGAAATGATCGACATCTGCGATTTCGCCGTCGGACTCTCGCGCCAGCTTTACGGACTTACCATCGTGTCCGAGCGTCCCGGCCATCACATGCGCGAACTATGGCACCCGCTCGGCCCCGTCGGCGTTATCACCGCCTTCAACTTTCCCGTCGCGGTCTGGGCCTGGAACGCGGCGCTCGCCTTCATCTGCGGCGATCCCGTCATCTGGAAGCCGTCCGAGAAAACCCCGCTCACCGCGCTCGCCTGTCAGGAAATCATGAACCGCGCCGCAAAGCGCTTCCGCGAGGCAGGGCACAATATTCCCGAAAACCTTTCGCAGATCCTGATCGGCGGACGCGATGCGGGGCAGGCGCTGATCGACCATCACGGCCTGCCTCTTATCAGCGCAACCGGCAGCACCGCGATGGGCAAGGCGGTATCCGCGCGTGTTGCCGGCCGCATGGGCCGCTGCTTGCTGGAGCTTGGCGGCAATAACGCTATGATCGTTGCGCCGAGCGCCGACCTCGGCATGACGGTGCGCGCAGTCCTGTTCGCCGCGGTGGGCACCGCAGGCCAGCGCTGCACCACGCTGCGCCGCCTGATCGTGCATGAAAGCATTGCGAACGAACTCATGGAAAAACTGATCTTCGCTTACCAGAGCATCCGCATCGGCAATCCGCTCGACTCGAAAACCCTGCTCGGTCCGCTGATCGACGGCCAGTCATTCAAAGCCATGCAGGACGCCCTCGCAAAGGCGAAAAAGGAAGGCGGAAAAATCTTGACCGGCGGCGAACGGGTAGAGGAGGCAGGCGATCTCGCCGGCGGCTTCTACGTGAAACCCGCCATCGTCGCGATGCCCCAACAAACCGAAATCGTCCGGCAGGAAACCTTCGCGCCCATTCTCTATGCCATGAAATACAAAAACATGGATGAGGCGATCGCGATGCAGAACGACGTGCCGCAGGGTCTCTCCTCCTGCATCTTCACGAACGATGTGCGCGAGGCCGAAACCTTCCTCTCGGCGACGGGCAGCGACTGCGGCATCGCCAATGTGAATATCGGCCCGAGCGGCGCTGAAATCGGCGGCGCGTTCGGCGGCGAAAAGGAAACCGGCGGCGGCCGCGAAAGCGGCTCCGACTCCTGGAAATCCTATATGCGCCGCCAGACCCAGACGGTTAATTATTCAACCAAACTCCCGCTCGCGCAGGGCGTTGAGTTTGACGTATAAAAAAATCGAACAAGGGAGATATTATGGTTCAGGAGAATAAAGCGCCAACAGCGCAGGAAGTTATTTACAGCGATTCTGTAAGGCGCATAAGGGAATTCATACCCTTTACGCCATCGCAGGAACTTCTCGATCATATTCGCGAAGTGGCGAACGCCGCCGTGAAAGGCGCGAACGAACAGCAAAGGCGGGTAGAGGCAGGGGGCGCTGCGCGCGCCGGAGGCAGTGAGGTAGAGCGTGAAGCGCTGAACAAAATGTTCCGCAGCCTGGAAGCGGAGTTCAATGCCGCCGGCGCCAGTTATCCTGTGCAGAAAGCGTATCAGAATCCCATTGCCGTTCTCTACCGGGACATCAAGCAATCCATTTCCGATGCGATTAAAACGCATCTGGATATCGACTACCAGCCAGGTCTTATGCAGATGAAACGCGGCGATCCGCAGCCGGGGCCGGGATGACGTTCATTGTGTATCTGTGCCAATCGATGGTCGTTTTGCTGGAAAAACTGCGGGAGATTGTGAAGCGGCAACAGCCCACGCCATTGCCTTCCCCTCTCCCATAGAAGATCTTTGCGTAACCCCCACACTGCTTTCCCTGCGAAAGCGGGGATCCGGTTCTGCGCCCAGTTTCGGGAGATCTCCGCTTTACGCGGGGCAAACAAGGAAAATACCTACCCTTAATAAAGTAGTTAACATTTTATATAATTTTCAGCGCCCGTTAAGGGTTTTACATATATAATAAAACTATGGAATATTAGAGTTCCTCCTCACACGCAACACTGCTCAACCGCCGTCCTCCGGCGGTTGATTTTTTTCTTCCTTCTGAATCCCGGGAAATCCGCGAAAAACGCGGCAATTCAGCTTGCGACTCGGCATGTTTTAAAAGCCGCATCCCAAGCTTCTGATTTCATTGAAAACGCAGATTAAAGAAATGTTAATTTTTCGCATGAGATAATGAACCTTATGCGTGATAATCTCTTGCATTTTTCGCAGGACGGAACCAAAGACAGCATGGCGCGGGCAACCCGCAAGCCGTGCTTTTTTATGTCGCTTGTAAATTACTGAAGCTTTTCAGGGTTTTGCAGGGATGGTTTGCCTCGGGAAATGTTGGAGCATTACACTGGAATTATCAACGAAAAACACTTTGGGAGAAATCATGCAGACACAACGCGCACTTGCTTCTTCACAAAACGCCCGTCTTCAGGCCCTTCGCCAAAAACACGCGGCGATCCAGGACAAAATCCATGAGGAAATGAAACATCCCTCCATCGGCGCTGAAATTCTGCTGCGCCTGAAGCGCGAGAAGCTGCGCCTCAAGGATGAGATCGAGCAGGAGGCTTCCCGGCGGGCTTAAGTACCCCGGTCCTCAATAAAAAAACGCGGCCCGAAAGGCCGCGTTTGCTTTTTTCTTTTTGGGAGTAGTGAAGTTACTCCTGCTCTCCGCCGCCGCCGCTACTGCTTTTCTTGCTCAGGAAATTCGAGAAATCAAAGCCTGCCGCTTCCGTTTCTTTTCTCGCGGGGGCGCTGTTTTCCTGGTTGGCAAGGATCCTGTCCTTGTGCGCCTGGATAGCCTCATCGCTTTTGCCCTGCGCCTTCAGTCCTTTCTTGGACGCGGCTTCCAGCTCGGCATAGGTGCACAGGCCGAGATCGACCGGGTGCCGCGGCTTGAGGTTCTGCGAGTTCGGGTGTGAACGCTCGCGCACGCTCAAAATCGTCGGCTTGGTCGTGCCCAGAAGCTTGCAGAGCTGCGCGTCCGTAATTTCCGGGTGATGCTTCAGCAGATAGGCGATCGCGTCCGGCTTGTCGCCGCGCTTGGAAACGGGCGTATATTTCGGCCCCTTCGCGCGCGTCTTCACGGAAGGCAGGTCGCTGCGCTTTGCGTATCTCATCATGTAGGTTGAGTTCTTCTCCGCCTTGTCGAGCTCGCTCTGGTCGACCTCGCCGTGATCCAGCGGGTTGCGCCCGACGATGCCGCGACCGACATCCTCATCGGCCAGCGCCTGCACCTCGATGGGATGCAGTCCGGTGAAATCCGCGATCTGCTCGAACGTCAGCGCGGTGTTTTCAACCAGCCATACGGCGGTCGCCTTGGGCATCAGCAGGCCGCTGACATCGAGTTTCGTTTTTGCCATTTGCGTCTCCTTTGGAAAATCAAAAATCTCTTGTCCCATCGGCCCTTTTCCGGAGCCAACGGCTGAAAGCTGATAAAGCTGTCAGGAAATAGAAGGCCAATATATAGCCCAAATCCGGGCAAATCCAGAAAAATTTGCATTTTTTTATGTCAATAGTTTACAATTGTATAAGCTTAAAAAAACGATAAAAAGGGTGTGTGTATGGGTAATGCAATTACGGGTCAGGATGCGGTCGATTTAATGAAGGCGGGGGCAGTCGATAGCCCCGTGACGGAAGCGCAGCTTTCCGGAATGGCCGAGGCATTCAGGAACGCGGGGGCCGATGGTACACTTTCCGGAAAAGACCTAATACTTATTAAGGCGGAAGAGGCCGCCGCCGCGATAAAGGCAGGCGAACTGCAAGCTCCGGATCCTTCCACTATTGAAGCCGTAAAGCCGCTCCTTCAGCAACTGGGTATCGAAAACCCGAATGAAACTCTCATCGCCAATGCCGCTGCTGCGGCGGAGATGACTGCTCTCCAGACTCAAAAATCTGCCGAAAGCGCGCCCGGCGGCGCGGAGCCGGGGACGCCGACAGGCGGTTACACGGATGATCCGAACTCGGACGCCGCGCGGGCGCTGCGGGCCAGATTGGCGAAGCAGAACCAGGCTCCGCAGGATCAGCGCCAGCCGACCGGCCAGAATTTAAATGACTTGTTCTGGGCTATGAACAAGATGACCCCGAACGACCGCTTCAAGCCGTTCCTCGACGGATTCGATGTTCTTAACGATGCGACCGATGAGGGCGGCATTCTCGTGCGCTCCAAAATTTCCAATTGTGAAATTCACTTGCGCGGCGGCGGTGTGGAAGGAAATGTCACCACCGAGCAAATGCTGGATCCCAGCGGCAAGGGGCTGGAAGCCCAGATTGAAATGGCGTTGATGGCAAAGGCGATGCCGAACGGCGAACAAGGCATGGCCTTTTACGGCAGCGACGAACTCTCGCAACTCGTCGGCGAAAAGGCGGCGTCGCTGGCCGGCCTGAAAATTCTCAACCCGTCGGAAAAAACTCTTGAGCAGTTAAACCCGGACCTCGCGAAAAAGATGGATGAAGTCTGGGCGCGCATGCAGGCGGATCAGCAGCGCGGCGTGGCGCAGGCCGCCCCGACGGAGGAAGAATTCAAGGCCGCCGCCGATTTCCGGACTCAGACTCTGGCCGCCAAGGCCGCGCCTGACAATGGCGCTGGCCCGGTAACGGCGGCAACCGTCATTGAGCAGGTTTTTAACAATCCCGAAAACAAAAACATCGATCCCAGATTGTTGCAGGGTGCTGCCGATAAATTAGGCGTAGAGGTGGAAAAACTGTCTCCGCGTGTAATGAAAGAGCGGATGGAAGAGTGCGCCCGTATGGGAGAAGGCGAGATAGGAAAGGGTACTAATCCCGAAACCAATGTGCCATTGATAGAGAAAGAGTCTCTGCCGGCCGATGCCGTGGACGCTGCGAAGGCGGCGCTGAAGCAGCACGGCATTGACGATCCTGATGGGGAGTTGGCCAACGGCCTTGCCGCTTATTCGCTAAGAGTTGCGCAAAGCGTCAATGAAAAGATCGAATCCGCGCCCGCTGTCGCCCCAACCGGAAATCTTCCTGTGGAAGCGTTTACCGCTATCATGACGAATCCACGTGCAAGTGAACTCTATAATGAATCCCTTGCGATGACCGGCATGAAACCGGAACAGACCGATCCGGATCTTGATCCGGCGGCCAGATTGGAAAACATTGCCAGGCACGGCCTGTCTTTCATCGGGGAAGGAACGCACGAAACGACAGGCAAGCCCCTGGTAAGCGAAACCGATATTCAGCCGCACATGATCGAAGCGGCTAAAGCCCTGTTTGAAGAATACGGCATAAAGGATCCGGACGGAACGCTTGCCCAAGGGTTTGCGGCATTGAATCAGACTATATTCAACGATCCTCAGCTTGATCCGGCGCTGCGGCAACTGACAGGGACAACGCCTGACGGCGCCGCCGTTCAGATCCCCGCGCCCCCGCCGGCGGTGGAGCAGAGGCCGGCAACTGCAGGACCTGGATAAAAGCTGAAAACAATTAAAGGACGCGCACATGACAAACGGGCTTACGGGCGAGAATGCCATGGCTTTCCTGACTGTTTGGGAAAGCGCGGTTCCCGAAGGCAAGGGCCTGGAATTATCCGCCCAGACGCCGCAGCGCCAGCAGCTTATGAATCAGATGCTTTCCGCTACGGGGCAGGAGGGCTCTGCATCTGACGGTTTTATCACCCGCGCGGAGGCCTTGACCGCTTTAGCCACTCAGACAGGCGTGGATGTCAGGCAAGGAAAAACTCCTGCCCCTCAGCCCGACCGGCGAGGATGCCAACAAGCTTCTGTCCGCGCTGAACGGCACGGACGAAAACGGTCCCTTTAAACCTCTTCTGCAAAACTTCGATGTTCTCAGCAGCACGACCGATGAGGGCGGCATTCTCATGCAATCGAAAATCACGGGTCACAATATTCATGTGCATGGCGGCGGGGTCGATGGCGACATGTCTTCCGCCCAGATGCAGACCCCGGAGGGAATGAAAGCGCAGCTTGAGCTGGCGCTGATGGCTAAAGCCATGCCGAACGCGGCCAACGGCATGGCCTTTCACGCTGGAGATGAAATATCTCAGTTGATCGGCGAAAAAGCGGCCCAGCTCGTGGGGCTGAAAATTCTCGACCCGTCGGAAAAAACGCTCGATCCGGGTCTCGCGAAACAACTGGATGAAGCCTGGGCAAGTCTGAAGCAGGAGCATCCCGAACTCGCGCAACTCGGGCCTTCCGCAACCCAGGAATACAAAGCCCCCGGCGGCCCGGCAATGGCCTCGCCCGCGCAGACGCAGCAGTGGACTGTCGGATAGGATTGAAAAGCGCCTCGAGCATTTAACCACGGCGGACACGGCGATCACGGCGCAGTCTCAATCGCCGTGATCGCCATGTCGCCGTGGTTAAAAATTCTTCGCGGCTAGAGCATTATCTTTTTAGAGTGACACAATTCTTTTAAAATCGTCATGGCCCGACTTGTTCGGGCCATCCATGGAAAACACAGGGAAAGTCTATGTTTGCGGCACGATGGACCACCCGGACAAGCCGGGTGGTGACGGTATGATATGATTCAACCTGATCAGAAAATGCTCTAACTCACCACCAGCACGATTTTCCCCACATGCTCGCCGCTCTCCAGCGCACGGTGCGCGTCCGCCGCCTGCTCTAATGCAAAGCTTTTATAAATGACCGGTTTTATTTTTCCCGCGATGACATCCAGCCACACATGCGCAAGAATTTCATCCCGCAGTTCCTGCTTCTCCGCAACCGGCCTTGGCCGCAGCGTCGACCCGGTCAGCACGATCCGCTTCTGCATGATCTTCTGAATATCGATCTCCGTTTTCGCGCCGCCTTGAAACGCGATGCTGACATGCCGCCCGTCCGTTTTTAAAACCTCCAGATTGCGCGGCACGTAATCCCCGCCCACCATGTCGAGCACGACATCGGCGCTGTCCTTCCCGGCCTCCGCGACGAAATCCTGTGTTTTATAATTGATCGCCCTGTCAGCGCCGAGCGCAAGACACGCCGCGCATTTATCGTCCGTTCCCGCCGTCACGATGACATGTGCGCCCGCCGCCTTCGCCATCTGGATCGCCGTGGCGCCGATCCCCGAAGCCCCGCCATGGATCAGCGCCGTTTCCCCGCTCTTGAGTCCACCGCGTTTGAACAGATTGTTCCATACCGTAAACACCGCCTCCGGCAGCGCGGCGGCATGGACTAAGTCCAGCCCGTCCGGAACCGGCAGGCATTGCCCGGCGGCCACAGCCGCATATTCCGCATACCCGCCGCCCGCGAGCAGGGCGCAGACCCGCGCGCCATTTTTCCATGCCGCCGAACGGCTTTCGGTAATCTCCCCCGCAACCTCCAGTCCCGGAATATCGCTAACCCCCGGCGGCGGCGGATATTTGCCGAGCCGTTGCAGCAGATCGGGCCGGTTTACCCCCGCCGCACGCACTTTTATCAGCACTTCGCCGTCCGCTAATTTCGGAACGATACGTTCTGTAATTTTAAGCTTGTCAGGCCCGCCGAATTCCGATATTTCTACAGCCTTCATAAATATTGCCTTTTTTGCCGTCCCGGCCTAATGTGAGGCGCTTTTGCCAAAAATACAAGCGGAGGAAGCGATGTTCGACGAGGAACTGCCAAAAAAGAAACCCGGAGGCGAATTTCCGCGCAATCTTGAAAAAATGTCGATTGCCGAGATCGAAGACTACATCGTCGCCCTGAAAGAGGAAGTCACGCGGGCGGAGCAGGACATAAAAAAGAAAAAAGCCTCCCGCGACGCTGCTGCTTCCATATTTAAGTAGGACATTCATGCGTATCGAAGAAGACGTAAAACTCGATTTCAAGGACGTACTGATCCGCCCGAAACGCTCCACATTGTCGAGCCGCAGGGAAGTCGATATCGCCCGCCAGTATAAATTCAAATGGAGCGGCCGCGAGTTCGGCGGCGTCCCCGTCATCGCCGCCAACATGGACGGCGTCGGCACACTGGCGATGGCGCGGACCTTCGCCGAAAACGGCAACGGCCTGACCGTTGCCCTGCACAAGCATTACGCGCTCGATGACCTTCTCGCGTTCTATGAGAAGAACGGCAACCGCAATGTCTGGTACTCTATCGGCGTCAGCGAGAAGGACGAGGAAAAACTCGACCAGTTCCTCGCGAGCAAGATCCAGAAAAGCGGCAAGGGCATCGACAAGCTCTGCATCGACGTCGCCAACGGCTACAGCGAGCCGTTTGTCGATTTTGTCCGCCGCATGCGCAAGAAACTTCCCGATGTGACGATCATGGCCGGCAACGTCGTGACCGGCGAAATGGTCGAGGAACTGGTGCTGAGCGGCGCCGACGTCGTAAAAGTCGGCATCGGCCCCGGCAGCGTCTGCACCACGCGCAAGATGACGGGAGTAGGATACCCGCAGCTCTCCGCCATTATCGAATGCGCGGACGCCGCGCACGGTCTTAAAGGCCTCGTGTGCGCCGACGGCGGCTGCGCCGTTCCGGGCGACCTCGCGAAAGCCTTCGGCGGCGGCGCCGATTTCGTGATGCTGGGCGGCATGTTAGCGGGCCACGACCAGTGCGAAGGCGAAATCTTCACCGGCGCGGACGGCGTGAAATATGTCAGCTTCTATGGCATGAGCAGCAGCACCGCGATGGAGCGGCACGCGGGCGGCGTCGCCGAATACCGCGCGAGCGAGGGCAAGACCGTCGCGGTTCCGTATCGCGGCGATGTCCGCGACACGCTGCAGGAGGTTCTCGGCGGCCTGCGCTCCGCCTGCACCTATGTCGGCGCGGTGACATTGAAGGAATTGTCCAAGCGGACGACGTTCGTGCGCGTGACGCAGCAACTGAACACGATTTTCGGTAATGATTAGTTTGCTTGCGGTTTCAAAGCCCGCAAGGTATTGTATGACCTTCTCAAATCAAGGAGCCATGTTTTATGGAAGAGATCGAAAAGAGACTTAAAGACGCGACGGAAAACTGCCTGACGGCCCATGCGGAATGGACCAAGAACCGCAAGGATGGCACGAATCGCGAAAAACTGATGGAATCCGTGCATGAGCTTCGCAAGGTCGCGGCCCGGCTGGAAATCGAGATCGCAATCAGCGAGCGCGATGAAATGGCCGCAAAGCCGATCCCGATCCCCCCGCACCGTTCCCAGCACAAACGGCGCCGCCCCGAAGGCGATGACCGCGACGATGCCGGCAACACGGCCGGCGCCGGCGGCGAAAGAATGCCCGGTCCTCCCGGAGGCGGCGGACATGGTGGCGGTCACGGCGGAGGCGGCCACGGTGGCGGCGGTCATGGCGGCGGCGGACACCACAACCGCCCCCCGCGCCGCAAACTCGGCGGCGGCGATCAGCAGTAAGATACTGCCCGCATATTGATAAGAAGCGGCCCGTTCCCGGACGGGCCGTTTGTTTTTTAATCCCTCTCCCAATGGGAGAGGGCAACGAAGCTTCGCCGCGCCGTAGCTCTTGCGAAGGCGGGGCGTTAGCGGAGTGGGTGAGGGGTTACGATGGTAAACATTCAGCACCGTAACCCCTCACCCAGCTACGGCTAAGCGCAAGAGCGCTAAGCCTTCGCAGCCCTCTCCCACAGGGAGAGGGGTTTCAGAACACCTTGCTCCCAAAAGAAAATCCCCGATCCTTCATTCTGTTTGTATTTTTTATTTCCCTCCCGGATTATGTCCCCTTATCAGTCCGGTCGCTGAATTTAAGGGGGGGGGGAGGGGGGACTCTCACTTGCCCATAAAAAAAGACGCACGAAGTGCGCCTTGCAGTATTACTATAGCGCAAACGGGCGGCGGAGGCAATTTTTCTGGTTAAAATACTTTCACCACAGAGCGCACAGAGATCACAGAGAAGTCACGGAGATTCTCTGTGAAACCTCTGTGTCCTCTGTGCGCTCTGTGGTGAATAATTTCTTCGTCATGGTCAGGCAGAATTTTTAAGTTCCCTCAGTTCCCCAAACCGCTCCGCCGACCCCGCCCGCAAAAACGCATTGGTCTTTTTCTCCAGCCCGAGCGTCGAGGGAATTGTCGATAGCCCTTTGGCCCGCAAGTTCCGCGCCTCTTTCATTCTCTGCTGCAAATCCTTGTTGTCCGGCTCCACGCGCAAACAGAATTCCCCGTTCGCGAGCGTATATTCATGCCCGCAATAAATCCGCGTATCGTCCGGCAGCGCCATGATTTTGCCCAGCGACTCCCACATCTGCGCGGCATTCCCCTCGAACAGCCGCCCGCATCCCATCGAAAACAGCGTATCGCCGCAGAACAGCGCCTTCGCCTCGGGAAAAAACAAACAGATATGCCCGCTCGTATGCCCCGGCGTCTCGATCACCCGCGCCGCCGCATTGCCAAGGACAAACTCATCGCCGTCCTTCAGACCGGTATCAAGCCCGCGTATACGATGCGCGTCCGCCGCGGGCCCCGCGATTTTGCAGCCGTAAATTTTTTTCAGACCGTCATTCCCGCCGGTATGATCGCCGTGATGGTGTGTATTGATGATGAAATCGAGCGGAAGCTTTCTCTCTTCCAGAACCTCCCGCACCGGTTCCGCTTCCGACGGATCGACGACAGCAACCTTGTCCCCATCCGTCAGCAGATAGGCGTAGTTATCTTTCAGCAGGAGGATGAGTTCTATATTCATTGGTGGAATCCTACTCCGTAGTCTTAACGCCCGACCCAACCTCTTTGGTTCCCAGCGCGTCCGACAGCCGCTTCTCCGCGCTTCCCGGCCGCAGCGGTTTCTGCTGCGATCCATGCGGCGCCCAGCCGATCAGGAAAATAATTTCGAAGGTCGCGCGGATGCGCCCGTCCTCCTCGGAAAATTTCTCCCGATACAATCGCCCAGCCTCCGTGAAAAACCCCTTGTGCAGCGGCATCCTTCCCCGGTCGGCAAGGCAGTTGCCTTCCCCCATGCCGCGCAGATCGTGCATGAGTTTCGCAAGGCTGTCATAAGTGACGGTCACTTTCTCCGAATCCACGACCGGCAGCGCGAACCGCGCGCGCTGCATCAGCGCCCCGGCCTGCTGCTTGCTTGCGAACGGCGCGACATGCGGGCTTGCCCCGCCGCGCATTGCTATCTCCGTCTGCATCATGACTTGCCGCAACTCCCACAGCGTCGCCCCGCCAAGCATCGCCGCAAGACAAAGCCCGTCCGGCTTCAGAACCCTGTTGATCTGGATCAGCGCCCCCGGCAGGTCGTTCACCGTATGCAGCGACAGGGGACTGAGAACCATGTCGAAGGAATCGTCCGCAAAAGGTAAAAACTCCTCATCGGCTATGACGCCGGGGCGGGATGAAAAATTCTCCGCCGCATCCATCGCAATCATTTTCTGCAAACCCGGAATATTATCCAGCTTTGTCCGTCCCCCCGCCTGAAGCACAAACGCAAACTCCCGCTTTATATCCTTCAGCCGGTCGGCAAGCTGCTCCGCCGTCCATTTGAACAGGAAATCATGCTCGGCAAACCGCGCCGCCGCGCGGTTCCTGTTCCGCCGAACCAGCCCGCGGTCGAAAATCTCTATGACCTTTGGACGGTTGACGGCGGGCAAGGGGATTAGCCTGTCTGCTTATTTGTGTTTTCGGGACTGCCGGCATTATTTTCAGGAGCCCGCTGCGGCACATATGTTTCTTCCGGTTTGGCCGTGGGAACAGCGCTTTGGATGGGAGAGAAATTCGTTTCCGTTTTGACCTTGTTCTCGTTCCGCACATCGAGAAAATCCGGCGATGTCGCATAAGGCGCCGACACGACAACATTCGCGCGTCCGCTGGTCGGCAGGGGAGATGGGGGCGTGGGATTATTGACCACCGTGCTGTTGATAATCGCGGGCGCCGATTTCATCGTCGCCTCGTAAACCTTGTCCGAACTCCGTTCCCAGTCGCCGCTGATCTCGCTGTCCTTTCCCGCATACAGATACGCTTTCCTGTAACGGTAAAGCACCCAGCGCTGGTGGTTGTAGCAATCGAGCCGGTCCACTAAATCGAACATCCGCTTCATCGGCGCGTATTGCACCGGTCCGCCGAGCGGCCCTCTGCTCGTGCCCGCCGTCGAAACGCAGAACGGGAATATCCGCACCGGCGTCACGCCGATATGGCAGAAATAACTCTCGCCCAGCCGCGCGACTTTCTCCGGCCCGACCTCGAACTGGTCGGCAATGAATTTTTTCGCCTGGTCGATGCTTGTGATTTCCTTGGGCAGGGTAATCGACGGCGCCCGCAGGCTCAGGCCTGTCCCCTGGTGCCGCTGCGGCACGGGCATGAATTCGCTTACAAGGCCCGCCATGATCTCTCCCGTCTTCGCGCTTTTGGTCAGCGGCAGGATGACCGCCTTGTTGACGGTCTGGTCGTCCGAAATGACGAACTCGATATCGCGCGAGGCGAGCCCCTCGATGCCGCCTTCAACCCATCCTTCGTCGACGAAGATCGATTTGACCGCCCGCACCTGTCCCGCCGTTCCTTTGACCGCGCGGAAGCGCTTGTCCTTCGCCGCGAAATCGTTCACGAATTTTTTCATATCCAGCATATTGTCCGGCGTGCCGACATCGAGCGCGAGCGGACATTCATCCCACGTCTCCGCCTCCATGCCGAGCTGCGTGTAAAGATCGAGGATCTGCGTCTCAAGCCGCGCGTTGGGAATATAACCGACGCTGATCGCGTCTAAAATGCTCTGCGCGCTGACTTCGCGGATCGTGCCTCTTGTGGTAAATCCGTCAATATCGTTCGCTACCCGCCGCGGCTCGATCGCTCCCTCATGCTCGACGACGCGCAAATACCGTGTCTTGACCTGTTCGTCGATAAAATCCGGCGCGGGGTAAAACGGCTTCCCTTTTTCGATCAGGCTGCCCATCGCCGGCTTGAGCCCGAGAAAATCGCGCGCGAACAAAACCGTTTCCTTCGGCTCGCCCTGTTCGGCTGCGTATACGGCTTCCGTCGGCACGGCGATGGCTTCCGTCATATGCCCCGACCAGCGTTTGCCATCGAGTTCCTTGCCTGAGCGCGGCACCGCGTTCGCGATCCCGCGCGGCAGCCCGTCATGGATGAATACGTTGAGATCCCCGTTTTCCGTCACGCGGTAGGGAATGACTTCCGTCAGGTCCATGTCGCGCGAAACGATATCCAGTATTTCCCCGGTGGTATCGTTGCGCATCGCCGTGACGCGGATCTGGTTTTCGACCGAATGCGACGGGCGCAGCTCATGCAGGTTGAGGCTCTTCTTTTCCCCCATCTTCTGCGCAACGGCGATAAAGCCCGTGGGCGGAGAGCCGAGCGGCTTGCCTTCGTCATTATAGAGCCTGAACTTTCCTTCAAAGCTTTCCTTGATAAGCGCATCGTCCCACTGCGGCGCGGTGTATAGAACGCGCGCCCCCAGCGCCCGCAGGTTCTTGCGGTATTCCCTCTGCGTGAAAAACGCATATTCCTTGTAAAGTTCCGCCTGCCAGTGCTCGCGGTCGTCCTTGCGCATGATGAACTCGTAAGCCCATTTATAGGGCAGGCGGAAAAGCCGCGTCTTGGGAAAACGCGGCGGCAGCTCATCGAGGAAAAACCCGCGCAGGTTCTTGTTCCCGTAGGGCCGCGCATCGTGCGAAAACCGCACCAGCAGGTCGGCCTCGGAAAGATCCCCGATCGCCTCGCTCCTGCTCTCCGCCTCCGGCATCTCCATCAGCACGAACTGCTCCGGCGGCATCGTGAAGTCGCGGATGAACATAAGGCCTTCCGGCTTCAGGATCGAAAAATGGTTCTCCAGAGCGCTGATGACAGGGCGGTCGAGATATTTCTCCGCGGAAAATATTTCATGCAGGATGAACGAATTGACGACGGCGTCGACCGAGCCTTTCTCGAATCCCGCGTTGCCCAGAATGTCGCCGAACCGGTATTCAAGATTGGGCGCTGTAAAATTCTTCTGCGCCGCTTTGATAAGTTTTTTGTCGGGATCGGCGCCGACGAAATTGATGCGCGGGTTCAAAAGCGCCATCGCGAACGTCATCATCACGTTCGTGCCCATGTCGACGACCGTCGCCCCCGGCCGCACCAGCAAATGCGCCATGGTAAACCACGCCTTGCGGATCACATGGCCCGGAACGCCGCGCAGTTCTTCATGTCTTTTGTAATAGGCTTCAAGCGCAGGGGAAACGGAACGGCTGGGATCAAGGCCTTCATTCTCGGGGCCCGAAACGGTCAGATGGCCGGTGCGCAGCGTCTGTGTTTCCATGTTCTCCGGTACCGTGGGAAAAACCGTCCATCGCCGATGGACTTTCAAACCTTCCCGCTTTTTTTATTGTTCTTCTATCTATAGGATGAAGCCATCGGCAAGGCAATTCAAATTAGGAAAAATCCCGCATGTCCGCGCTCGGGGAAGGGGCATTAAGTACTTTCTGTAAAATAGTTGACGCCGTTCTCCCGCCGCGCTGCGTTGCGAGCGGCGAAATCGTCGACGCGCAGGGCATGATAGCCCCGCAAATATGGCGGGAATTAAGTTTTATTAACGATCCCGCCTGCGCCTGCTGCGGCTTCCCGTTCCCGTTTGCCGCCGATCCCGGCTCGTTCTGCGCCGCCTGCCTGGGGGAGCGCCCCGTCTACGCGAGCGCAAGGGCGGCCCTTGTCTATGATGACGCAAGCCGCGGCATGATTTTGAAATTCAAGCACGCCGACCAGACCCACGCCGTCCATGCCTTCGTGCCGTGGCTGCGGCGGGCAGGGGCGGACATGCTCGCCCGCGCCGACGCGCTTGTTCCGGTGCCCCTCCATCGCTTTCGTTTATTGCGCCGCCGCTACAACCAGGCCGCGCTGCTCGCGCAGGCGCTCGCGAAATCCTGCCGCCTTCCGTGCCTGCCTGAAACCCTGCGCCGCACCCGCGCCACGCCAAGCCAGGGTCATCTCGGCTATAAGGAACGGCAGAAAAACGTCAAAAACGCTTTCACCGTCACCCCGCGCTACGCCGGGTTCGTGAAAGACAAAACCCTGATCCTGATCGACGACGTCTACACTACCGGCGCGACCGCGAAAGAATGCGCCGAAGTCCTGCTCGATGCCGGCGCCAGGGAAGTCCACATCCTCGCTGTGGCCCGGGTCGTCAGGCCTGAATCGAATTTTTAATCCAAATCCTTACGGTTTAAAATTATGAAAAATATTTGTTGACATCGGAGAAATTTCCATATAAATATATATACAGTTAAATATTAATATTAAGGAGAACGTTATGATTGATGATGGTTATAAAGCAGCGCGGGAGACTGTTTATATTCCCAGAGCGGCATTTTGGACGCTGGCAAGTCTTTTTGCAAACCAGGCGCGACGCGGTGATATTTTTACCGGTCTTGTTGAAAAAAAACAGGCGCCCTTCGTAAGAATGATGCTGTGGCGGGAGCCTGAACTTGCCAGAGGAATTCCTGAAAACGAATTGTGTGTAATAAACAGTTTTTACAATGCGACCAGATGGGAGCGCGAAACTCTGCTTGCCCTTAACGAAGCGGGGGCAAACGTTGAAACTGGACTCAATCTATCGATGAGCCATATAGCCGATAAATATGGTGAAGTCCCGATGATGGAAAGACTCCTCGCAACCGGAAAAATTTCCGATTACAGCAAGGCCTATGCGTTGGCGGTGGCCCGCAAGATTGGCGACGAAGAAAAGATCGCGCTGCTTCAAATGCATGGGGCTGGTGAACTTGCCATGTCTCCATATCATCCGGCGTATGTCAGAAACCCGGGATAACGAAAAACACGCCGGCGTCTTTCTAGACGCCGGCGTGACAGAAGTCTAGCCGTCCTGGGGCTCGTACAGGCAGGACAGGCCGATGGTGGAAGCAATCATTGCGAAAACCGTGCCAGCCGCAATTATGGAAGCCGCCGCAAGTCTGTCATCCCGGCGAAAGCCGGGATCGGGGTAAACATTTGAGCGGGACAGAACCAGATCCCGGCTTTCGCCGGGATGACACGTTGAAAGGGTATGGCGCCATTCTTCCATCCGTGTGCATCTGTGTCCATCTGTGGCTAAAAAACCTCTTCGCTCCTTCGCGGCTTCGCCGGTAAAAAATTTTACAATCTTTCCCCGCGCGCCAGTCTGCTGCCGTCTTCTGGCGCGAGCCCCTGATGCATCGCGAACTCTTTCAGCGGCGTCGCCGTGTCGAGCGTTTTCAGCCCGATCCGCCGCAGCCCGCGCATAATCCCGAAATCGTTGCTGACCATCCGCGTCAGCCCGTCCGTCCCGATCACCCGGCTCAGCACGTCCCGTTTGCGCCGCCGCTCATACTTGTCAAGAACCGCCGCGCTTCCCGGATCGAGCCCCGCGCGGACGGTATCCGTCGTCACTTCCGCGAGCGCCGCGACATCGCGCAGGCTTAAATTAAGTCCCTGCGCCCCCATCGGGTGCAACACATGCGCTGCTTCCGCGATCAATGCCATGCGCTTGCCGGTAAACTTCTTCGCCTTCAGCGCCATCAGCGGGCACGACTGCGGTTCCGTCGCGATCTTTATCTTGCCGAGCGCATCGCGGCTGCGTTCCTGCAACGCCCGCTCGAACGCCTTCCTGTCCATGGCCATGAATGAACGCGCATGCTCCTCGAAATCCACCCACACGACGCTCGACATTTTTCCCGGCAGCGGCACCAGCGTGAACGGCCCCGAAGGCCGGTGAAACTCCGTCGAGATATTGTCATGCGGCTCGGTGTGATTGATCAGGCAGGTAATCGCCTGCTGTCCGTAATCCCTCTGCCATGTCTCAATGCCCGCGAGTTCGCGCGTGAGCGAATTCCTGCCGTCCGCCCCGGCGATCAGTTTCGCCGTAACAGTGCTGTCATCCTCAAACCGCGCGGTGACGCCGAATTCATCCGTTTCGTAACCCGTCAGCGCCGCTTCGATGAACCTGATTTTTTTATTTTTCTTCGCGCTTTCGCCCAGCGCCGCGCGCAAAATGTCGTTCGGCATATTGACGCCGAAAGCATCGAGCCCGATTTCCTCCGCGCGAAAATCGACCTGCGTCGGCTTCGCGCCGCTGTCATCGATGATCCGCAGGATTTTCAGTTCTTCGCCAGACGGCGCGGCATCATCCCACGCGCCCGCCGCCTTCAGGATATTGACCGACCCCTGCATCAGCGCCGAAGTGCGCCCGCCCGGCCTGGTTTTCTTCAGGGCCGGGGCAGGGTATTTTTCGGCGACGGCAACGCCCATACCCGCCTGCGCCAGCAGCGCCGCGAGCGCCAGCCCCGGAACCCCGCCGCCGATGATCAGAATGTCCGCTGCTTTGCTTCTCATGAAAGAAATCTAGGCAGGAAGCAATGATCGAACAAGCATTATCTGCTTTTTTACCCCTCTCCCATGGGGAGAGGGCTGCGAAGGCTTGGCGCTCTTGCGCTTAGCCGTAGCTGGGTGAGGGGGTACGGTGCTGAATGTTTTCCACCGTACCCCCTCACCCACTCAGCTACGGCTTTTCCAAGAGGAAAAGCCAAGCTTCGTTGCCCTCTCCCCATGGGAGAAGGAAGGCTTATCTTCCCGCCGGAAGCGGCTTGTTCAGCGGATCGCCGGGATCGGGTTCTCTTGACTGAAAATCCTGCGGCATCGTATCCGGCAGCGGCGCGTAGAGCGAATCGTCAACGGGCCGGCTGTCCTGTTCCGGCGCTTCGCCGAACGCATCTTGTGCCGGTTCATTCGCTACCGGCTCATCTGCCGGCTCATCGAAAGCATCAACAGGACGGCTCTGCCGCGGGCTGACCGCAGGCGGCAATGTTTCGGGCACAGGCGCAGGCGCAGGTTCCGCCACAGGCTCCGGTTCCGCTTGCGGCGGTGCTGGCTGCGGCGCTGCTGCGGGAGCAGGGGTAGCAGGACGCCGCGGCTGCTGCTTTGCCATTTCCGCAGGCCACGCCACCAGTTGGCACTTGCCGTCCACGCAGGACGGATAGCTCGATAAATCGAAACACTGGCAGAACTGCCCGCTGAACTTTGAACAGCTTTTATCGAACACCTTGTTGAACAACTGCTCGTTTTTCGCGTTGATCGCCGTGTATTTACAGCAGAACCCGCAATGCGTGTCGACGACGATGCAGCTGTCGCCCGCCCCGCAGGCGCTGAAAGTATCCTCCAGCGCGACCTGCTCGCCATTGAGCAGCGCCGCCGGTTGAGCCATAGCTCCCTGCTGGCCGTCTTTTTTCGTGGCGAGCATCACCGCCCCGCCGATAATGACCACGGCAAGGACGATGGCAATCAGTAAAATTTTATTGGAGCCGTAGCCGCTCAATGCGTATCATCTCCACAATTGACCTCTCACAGCATAGCGAAAAGATGGCCAAAGTTGAAATCTATACGTCGCATTCCTGCCCTTATTGTGTGCGGGCCAAGGATTTGCTGGCAAAAAAGCACGTCAATTTTACCGAATACCGGGTCGATCAGGACGATAAGGGCCGCGAAAAGATGCTGGAGCGCACCGGCGGCAAGCGCACCGTCCCGCAGATTTTCATCAATGACACCCTGATTGGCGGCTGCGACGATCTCTACCGGCTCGAAATGCAGGGCAAGCTGGACGGGCTCTTGCAATGATCCTGAAAACCGCATGCATCCAGATGAATTCCGGTCCTGTCATCAGGGACAACCTGATTGCCGCGGCGGAACTGATCCGCGAAGCGGCGGGGCAGGGCGCGCAATTCATTGCCACCCCCGAAAACACCTGCCATATGCGCTATCCGCAATCCGAAAAACTCAAAACCGCGCAGCCGGAGGATTCGCACCCCGGCATCCCTTTCTTTTCGCAGATCGCCCGCGAGCGGAATGTCTGGCTCCTGATCGGTTCGATGTCGATAAAGCTGACTGACGGGCACATCGCCAATCGCAGCTTTCTTTTCACCAACACCGGCGCCATTGCCGCCCGCTATGATAAAATCCATCTCTTCGACGTCGATCTCCCCACCGGCGAAAGCCACCGCGAAAGCGATATCGTCCGCCCCGGCGAGCAGGCGGTAATCGCCGATATGCCGTGGGCAAAACTCGGCATGAGCATCTGCTACGACCTGCGCTTTTCTTATCTCTATCGCGATCTTGCCAAAGCGGGCGCTGCTATTCTAAGCGTCCCCGCCGCCTTCACCGTCCCCACCGGGCAGGCCCACTGGCACACTTTATTAAGAGCGCGCGCCATCGAAACCGGCTCCTTCGTCATCGCCCCCGCCCAGTGCGGCGAACACGAAGGTGCCCGCCGCACCTACGGCCATTCGCTGATCGTCGGCCCCTGGGGCGAAATTCTCGCGGAAGGCGGCGAAGAGCCGGGCATAATCATCGCCGACCTTGACCTTTCCGCCGTGGAAAAAGCCCGTTCCGCCATTCCGGCCCTTAAACACGATAGAAAGTTTAAATCCGCAAATTAAAGCAGTCCAAAAAGATTACGCCAGCAGCAACCCCGCCGGTATCTGGAGCGCCATCGCAATAGCCTTGAGTGCATTGACCGAGCCGTCCTTCTTCCCCGTCTCGATCTCCGTCAGGTAAGGCCGCGACAGCCCCGCCGCGCTGGCCAGCTCGCTTTGCGTCATCCCGCGATGTTTTCTCAAAAGCTTCACCGGATTCTGCTCCCGAGCGAACACGGCGTCGAGCAAATCCTCCGGCAGCCCTGATTCCGCCGCCGCCTGACCCGCGGTCATCATCCGGTATTCGTGCAGGGGAACCAGCACGTAAGGCTTGCCCTGGATATGCAGCAGATCGTGGCTCATGAAAGTCTCCTTGCTCAAGACTATGCAAAAATCTCTGCTCCGTAAAGAACTCCCCTCTTTAGCCGTCATCCCGGCGAAAGCCGGGATCCATAGGAAAGAAAAAATAACCGCTAATGGACACCAATGTTCACGAATATTTCTGTGGATTCATACTCATTCGTGGTCAAGCCCGGATCGTATGGGTCCCGGCCTTCGCCGGGATGACGGAAGAGGGAAAAACCGGGACGCTATCTCTTTCCCGCACCGCTGTAAAATAATGTAAAATAAAGACCATGACCGACTCCCCCCTCATCGCCCGCAATCCTCGTCTCTTCGGCCGCGCCGAAGCGGGCCTTGCGTTGCTCGCCATCCTGTACGCCGCCGCCTGTTACGCGGTTGCCTTATCCCACGGCAGGGCGGAGGATTTCTCCTTCTTCATGTATTCCGGCGCGGCCGGTCTTGCGACCTTCTTTCTCGCGCTGGGATCCATCTGCGGGCGTATCGTCTACATCATGCTGCGTATAAGGCCGCGGCGCCTGACCGCTTTCATCGTGAACGACTTCAAAACTTTCCTGCTGGGGCAGGACCGGGCGCTTCGCGCCGTGCCGGTGTTTCTCGCCTTCATGGTTTTCATGTCGGCCTTTACCAGCATGAAAATGCTGATCCCGGTGATCCAGCCTTTTATCTGGGATGAAATCTTCGCCGTCCTTGACCGCACTTTGCACGGCGGCATGGATCCGTGGCGGCTGCTGCATCCTCTGCTCGGCCATCCGCCCATGACGACGGCGGTGAATTTTATTTATAACCTCTGGTTCTTCGTCATGTTCGGCGCGCTCTACTGGCAGCTTTTCTCGCTGGCAAACCCGCAGTTGCGCATGCAGTTTTTCTACAGCTTCTTTTTAAGCTGGATCGTCAACGGCACCTTGCTCGCCATTCTCTATTCATCGGCGGGCCCATGCTTTTACGCCGAATTCACCGGCAGCGATTATTTCGCCCCGCTGATGGATTACCTGCATGGCGCGCAGCAAGTCTCCCCCGTCTGGGCGCTGACCACGCAGGACATGCTGCTGGAGAGCTACCGCGAATACGGCATCGGCCTCGGCACCGGCATTTCGGCGATGCCGAGCATGCACGTTTCCATCGCCTTCATCATTGCCCTCGCGGGCTGGCGCACCGGCCGCTGGCCGGGCATTGCCCTGACGGCGTTCCTGTTCTGCATCCTGATCGGTTCCGTCCATCTCGGCTGGCACTACGCCATCGACGGCTACGCTTCCCTGCTGACCACCTGGCTGATCTGGCGCTTTTGCGGCCGCCTCACGGCCAGACTGTGCTAAAAAAAATCTTGCAATATTATGAAAAATAAACTATGATGCCGCCTGTAATGACAGGTGAAAAATGTCCGGCTTTATAGGTTCAACTCTTCTATGCGATCCGCGCGAACTCGATGGAATCGATCCCGCGAAAACGGTGCATATGTGCATCGATGTTCAGAAATTCTATTTCGAACCAGAGTCGTTCCGTAAGATATGGGGAAATCTTGGTGATGAAGATCTCGTAAATGCTGGTCCCGTTGTCGCCGAAAGAATAGCCAGCCTCGCGCCGCTTTTTAACCGGGCCGGTCTTGCGAAAACCATATGGGTGCATCATCTATCGGATTTCCCGGGTGAAGAATGGCATCTTGTTGAGCCCGGGGAAGGCGACGATATTCTCGGCAAAAAATTTGAGTCTGCTTTTAATCAGACGTCTCTGGATGATCGTTTGAAAAAACTGGGAGCGGAAACTCTTGTCCTGACCGGGGGATTTGCATCCATATGCGTGTCTTATACGGCGATGGACGCGCTTAAAAAAGGTTATAATGTCATTGTCCTGCTCGACGGCATCCATCATTTTGAAAAACCGCATGACAAAGAAGCACTGAAGAATCAATTTGCGGCCTATTCTTTTGCGGACGAGACGTGCCGGTATGCAATCTTCACAACGTCCGAAGTCCTGCTTCAACGATTGCAAGAATATCCTCGCGCGTCTTGCCCAGTTCCTCCCGCATGTATTGCAGGGTGACCGCGTTGTTGCGCTTGGCAAACCGCTTGCCTTCCTCGTCCAGCAGCAATTTATGATGATGCCACTCCGGTACGTTGAGCTTGAGCAGCGCCTGCAACAGCCGGTGCAGGTGCGAGGCGTAAAACAGGTCTTCGCCGCGCGTCACCACGCTCACCCCTTGCAAGTGATCGTCCAGCGTCACGCTTAAATGATAACTGGTGTCGACATCCTTGCGCGCGAGCACGACATCGCCGAGGATTTCCGGCGTCGCGATCTGCTCGCCTTTTCCCCGGTCGCGCCATGTCAGGTTTTTCCCTGCCTGCGCAATCGCCCGGCCCATATTCAGCCGGAAGGCATGGGGCAGTCCCTGCGCGATCTTGTCTTCCTGCTGCGCGGCCGGCAGGTCGCGGCAGTTTCCCGGATAAAGCGTTCCCTCCGGCCCGTGCGGCGCAACGCCCGAGCGTTCGGCCTCCGCCTGTATGTCGCCGCGCGTGCAAAAGCACGGATACAAAAGATCCTGCGCCAGCAATTTGCTCAGCGCCGCCTTGTAATCCTCCATGTAATCCGATTGCCGCCGCACCGGCATTTCCCAGTTAAGCCCGAGCCACTCAAGATCCTCGTAAATCCCGCGCTCGAATTCCGGCCCGCAACGTTCCGAATCGATATCCTCGATGCGCAAAATGAATTTCCCCCCGGCCTCCTTCGCGATCCGGCAGGCGAACAGCGCCGACCAGGCATGCCCGATATGCAGCCGTCCGGTGGGGGAGGGGGCGAAGCGCGTGACGATCATACGCTATTATAACTTATTCCGCGGCTCCCGCGCTTCCGATCTTCCCCTTGAGCCACGAAAACGCGAGCCATGCGCAGGGCGCGGCAAGCAGGCTGTAAGTGACAAACTGGCCGAAGAGATGGCCCGGTTCGAAAGCTTCCGTCAGGTTATGGAACGAGACGTTCAGGTCGTCAGGCAGCGGCAGCGCGCTCATCTCCGAAAGCTCGTGCAGCCCGTAAAGGAACAGGTGCGCCGAGAACAGGATCAGGAATATGCCCGTCACCTGCAGGAACAGCCGTATGTTGATTTTGTTGCTTTGCCTGATCCAGCAATAGCCGATCAGCCCCGCCAGCGCGATGCCGAGCGCCGCGCCCGCGAGTAAAGCGGACGCGCTCTGTTGCGCGCTGACGGCGCCGAGCATCAGCGCCGTTTCCATGCCCTCGCGGGAAATCATCAGCACTGTGAAAAAGAAAATGCCGATTTCGGCCAGAACGCCGTCCTGCGTCGCCTGTTTGTCGATGCGGTTGTGAATGTCCTGCCGGATTGTCCGCGCGGTTTTCATCACGTACCAGGTCAGCGACGCGACAAGCCCTCCCGCGATAAAAGCGAGCGTGCCTTCCCACACGGGATTTTCCGCGAGCTCCTGGACGTGGTAGCCGGTGGTCGCGTTGACGATCAGGGCGGCGGCAATGCCGGAGTAAACAGGCTTGATGAGGTTGAAACGGCCGGTTTTGGTCAGATAAGCCAGAATGATGGCGACGATCAGGAACGATTCAAGCCCTTCGCGAAAAGTGATAAGCATTGTCTCAAGCACGGGGAACTCCTTTGAAAATGAGAACTATTCTCATCATTAAAGCCTGTGGCGTTTGAATTCAAGCCTAGAGTATAATTTTTTTAGAGTGACGCAATTCTTTTAAAATCGTCATGGCCCGACTTGTTCGGGCCATCCATGGAAAACACAGGGAAAATCTATGTTTGCGGCACGATGGACCACCCGGACAAGCCGGGTGGTGACGGTATGATATAATTCAATCTGATCAAAAAATGCTCTAATATGCGCGGGATATGCCGGGTCTAGGCGGGCAGATTGCTCCAGCGCAGTACGGAACTCGTCGGGATTATTGAAACCTTGCGAGGAAGTCTGCGGTTGCTTTCTCTGGGCCTTGCGGCGACTGAACCGGACGGGATAACTTCACTCTTTTGCATGGTCGGCCTTTCCAAGCCGGCGTCAATCAAAGAAAATCGCCTTAAGTTATAAACTAAAATAATGAATTATGTCAAACTTTGATCTCAAAACCTACACCCACGGTCCCATATCCAGGGGCGAACCGCAGCAGCTTGTGATCCTGCTGCACGGCCTCGGCTCCGATGGCCGCGACCTGATCGGGCTCGCGCCGCTCTACGCGCAGTCGCTGCCAGACGCGGTGTTCGTGTCTCCCGACGCGCCATTTCCGTGCGACATGGCCCCGATGGGCTATCAATGGTTCAGCCTGCAGGACCGCGCGCCCGAGGCGATGCTGGGCGGGGTGGAGCGGGTGGCCCCGGTCGTCGACAATTTCATCGCCGCGCAGATGGATAAATACAATGTCGCCGCCGAAAAAACCGCGCTCGTCGGCTTCTCGCAGGGCAGCATGATGAGCCTTTATGTCGGCCCGCGCTTCCCGCAAAAACTCGCGGGCGTCCTTGCTTATTCCGGCGCCCTGATCGCGCCGCCCGCGCCGGAGAATTTCAAAATCCCGATCCACCTTGTCCACGGCGATTACGATGAGATCGTCCCCGTCGAAGCCTGCCATCATGCCCAGTCCGTCCTGAGCAAGGCCGGCTACGAAGTGAGCGGCGGCATCGTCCCCGGCCTCGGCCACAGCATCGACGAAAACGGCCTGACCAGCGGCCGCGATTTTCTGCAGCGGATTTTAATTTAAAGCCGAAGGCATTTTTTAAAACGCAAAGGACGCAAAGTCGCACAAAGTAGACCGCTATTGTCACAGAAAACTTTGCGTAACTTTGCGTCCTTTGCGTTTAGAATTCACTTGAAAAACTTAACCCTCGATTAACCCTTGTAATAATATTTCTTTACATAATAACATATTGAAATAAAAACGATAACTTCGCGCCGCATCATGGATAAGTTAATGGATTTCCTATGAAACTTTAACGATTTAGGTTAAAATGTAAGTGTAGTAGTTTGTGCGAAACCCTTGGCTACAGCCAGTTTCAGAAGGGTTTCCACCGCGGCCCGCGGCAAGACGAAAGGAAGGTTTTATATATGGACGTACATACGCCTTTGGAAAAATGTCCGGCGCTTGTTCTAAACGCAGATTACAGGCCTCTTAGCTATTTCCCTTTATCGATATGGTCTTGGCAGGATGCTGTTAAGGCCATTTTTCGTGACTCGGTTGTGGTGATTTCCGAGTACGAACGCGTTGTCCGCTCCCCGACGCAGGAGATCAGGCTCCCCAGCGTTCTCGCCCTGAAAGAATATATCCCGTCGGCCCGCAAGCCGGCCTTTACAAGATTCAACGTATTTCTGCGCGACCGGTTCAGCTGCCAGTATTGTCTCTGCGGCTTCAAGGCGAACGAACTGACCTTCGATCACCTTGTGCCGAGATCGCGCGGAGGAAGAACATCCTGGAGCAACATCGTCGCCGCCTGCCAGGCCTGCAACATCCGCAAGGGCAACATGACCCCGGATGAAAGCGGAATGTATCCGCGTCATGAGCCGCGGCAGCCGACGATATACGAACTCCAGGATAGCGGAAGAAAATTCCCCCCGAATTTCCTGCACGAAAGTTGGGGAGACTTTCTCTATTGGGACACCGAGTTGGTGGACTGATAGGAATACCCCGCGCTGCCTGGGGCAGGGCGGGGAGGGTGTAACCAAACAAAGGAGGTTGTCATGTTTGGGAATTCATTGGATCTGGGCGCAAGACGGGACTTTATGGGCGCGCTGACATTTTTTGTCGCGCATCTTATGGTTCTGGTCGGCGTGTCGACGGTGCTTGTACACGTACTTGGCATGGTCGGCATGGTCGAGGGCGGCGGAAGTTTCTTCGGCGGCGGGGAAACATTCACGCTCATAGGCACCCTGTTCGTCCTCTGGCTAGGCGGCTCGATACTAGCGAAGCGCGGCCTGACCAGCGATTTGATGTCGATCATCATTGTGATGTCCGGCATCTATCTCGCATGGACGAGCGGAGCGATCCTCGGCCTTGTGCCGATCGCGCTCCTGACCACAATAAGCAGCAAATAGCATTTTTTTATGCTTGAAAGGCCGGGTATCCGCCCGGCCTTTCTTATTTGAATCGATTTACTCCGGAGATCCGGAGTAAAAATTGAACTTCAATAACAACACGAATCGAATCAAAAACCCCGAAAAACCTTGACTTTCCTTGCGCTTCGCATGTATTAAAAACAATCCACAACGTGTTGATAACTTTTTACCGCCGGGATTTTTGACCAATGTTTGACGATTTATTCGATTTAGGAAAGCAGCGCACACTGAAACAATCCGTGGGCTTTTTCATTTTTTACGCCGGGATATTGCTCGGCATCTCCGCCCTCGCGGGCCTCGCCGGTCTTTAAATTTCCCCGCGGTCCCTGCGCATGACCAGTACGGCGGAATAGCCGCTGGCGACCGCGAGCGCGAGCGACAGCAGCATGTTGTAGCCCGCCATCGAAATGCCGAGGAACCTGAACTTCACGTCGTCGCAGCGCGCCGGGATCTTGTCGTCGAACATCGCGACCAGTTCTTCAAGGCTGCCCTTCTTGAACTCCACCGCGCACCCTTCCAGCGCCGACGTCCACCAGTGATATTCGACGCCGACGTGATAGAAGGCGAGCAGGAAATTGGCGAAGAAAACGGCGGCGGCGATAAAAATGACCATGCTGGCGTACTGCACCCATTCCTCGCGGTAAAGCGTCACCAGCCCGATCATGCCGAGCGCGGTCGTAATTACATATGGCCAGCGCTGCCAGATGCACAGCTCACAGGGATCCAGATTAAGCGTGAACTCCGTCCCCAGCGCCACGACAAGCGCGAGTATCGAGATCATGAAAATCCCGCCGCAGGTGAATACCGGATTGACCAGGTAATATCGGATTTCGTCCATGTCTATCATCCCTGATAGATTTAATCATTTCTCCGTCAAAGTCGAATGCTTACAGCGGGGAAAAGAAAACTTCTGTGGTTAAAACAGGGTGTCATCCCGGCGAAAGCCGGGATCGGGGAAATACAAACTGATGTGGTTTATGGCAACCAGACCCCTCCCGGCGCAGGCCGGGATCACGCCGGACACTGTAGAAACAGCAAAAACATCTTCCCGTTAACCACTTGGAAGTACATACCCATTATTATTTCCTGAATAAGCGGGGGACCAAAACGCATGCCACGCGAATACCGGCGAATATTTTTTACCTTCGGGGAAACCTACAAGGCGCTCTACGCGCTCTGTATGCAGCGGGAGCTCAAGCGCCCGCCGCCCGGCGTCATCTCGGTAATCCTCCCCGATGAAAACGACGAAAACAAACTCACCTTCAAAATCGACAACATGCAGGACAACAGCGCCCACGACGTCGAATACAGCCGCGACTTCCTCGCCGCCGCGCTGATGCTGTTCTGCCGCTCGCAGGGCGTCCCGATCCCCAAACGCGCGAGCAAATCCGTCGACCTCAAAGCCGAGAATGTCGTCCTGCGGATGGTGATTTAACTCCTTCCCCCTCTCCCCTTGGGGAGAGGGCAGGGGTGAGGGGGACAAAACTCTCCCGGCTTCGGACACATTTCCCCCTCATCCAAACCTTCTCCCCAAGGGGAGAAGGCTTAAGCAAGCCAGCGATACAACACGAATCGTTTCCGGCGGTTTCAAAAAAGTTCCCCCTAACTATGTATAACTCTGTGGACAGATTGATTCTCCCCAAATAAATCAGTAAGATAAACAGGGAAATATTTTTTCATTCCTTCCTTCCCGCCTTTATCCGCCAACAAAAACAGAGACCCGCCATGACTCTGACCGCCCGGATTCCCGGCCTTTTTCGGCGTCATCCCGCTACCCACGGGTGTCATCCCGGCGAAAGCCGGGATCGAGTAAACACGAACCCGATCCCGGCTTTCGCCGGGATGACACCGAAAAATTCCCCCGTATTAACCACCCCATTTACGGAAACCATTGAATCCAAACGCAAAAATCTTTTTCAAAGTAACGATCTGTTAACCCTTAATAATCAATATATTAACGATTTCATGAAAAAATTAACAATATACATAATTTTTATATGCGCATTAAAAAATTAGGAAAACTAAGGGGAGGCCGGGGGCTAGCTTGATTTTCAGCGGTCTGCGAAGAAGGAAGAAAGACAAGGGCGGTGGTTCATCTCACCGCCCGCAAGCGCGTCTTCGTTCCCGCTCCCGCTGGGGTGAAAGCGGTAACGTGTTCTTCACGCTGTTCGGCGCGGTCGCCCTCGTCGGCGTCGTCGGCGTGGCGACCTCAACCCTGATGCGCGGCCCCGTCGGCACCGTCGTCAAACTGAACCAGACCGCCAAAGCCGACGCCCAGATGCAGATCGCCCATAAGCTCGCGATGCTGGAGGCGGCGCAGCAGCCGAGTAGTGGCGACTGCGATGCTGACGGTTTCGTTGAACCTCTTGCTCCCGATACGACCTGTGCAACTAAGCCCGGCGGCGGTGGCTGTATACCCAACGCAATCGGTGCCTCGAAAACCGACCCGTGGGGTACGACCTATGGCTATTGCGCCTGGGACCATGGCCCTACGATCGGTACTTGTCCAGGCACGGTCGCGGGGGTACGTGACGGGGTTAATTTTAGCAGCGCAACTGTGATCGCTATTATTTCAGCCGGTCCTGACCGGACATTCAACACAGTCTGTCAGGATCAACCTAATTATGTAGTTAAACAGGGCGGCAGTGACGACCTTGTGCTGGATATTACCTATGCCGGAGCGGTGCAAGCATCAGGTGGTTTGTGGGCGCTCAAACAAAACGATCCCAACACAGCATACATCGAAAAGGACATTGAAGCCGAGCAGGGCCGCTTCTCCAGCGGCGGCAGATTTTCCGGCGGTGTTGACCAAACGCCGGTCTCTTTTGATAACACCCGTCTGGAATTCGGCGCTAACAGCTTGCTGTTGCTGCCAGACGAAGGATCATCAGGCACTTGTAACGCCGCCAATCAGGGCGCTCTGCGCCGTAACACGCTGGGCGGCACACAGGAAGCCATCGAGGTTTGCGACTTTATCAATGAAAGCGACTGGTTCCCGGTCGGCGGTTCCGGTTCGGTCGCGGGCGCGCAGGGCGGCCTCGGCGCCATCCAGCTCAGCGACGGCGCGGGCGGTTTCGCCGCGGACGGCTCTTTCAGCTTTTCCTCGGGAACCGGCATCCTTCAGGTTCCGAAAGTCACGGCGAGCAGCGATGTCAGCGTCGGCGGCGACCTGACCGTCACCGGCAATACCGATCTTAATGGAACCCTTGATGCGGGGGCAAGCACCCTCGGCAACACCACGACCGGAACTTTGGGCGCGGGCAACACCAGCATTACGGGCACCCTCGGCGTTACAGGCACATCGACGCTGGCGGCGGTGGCTGCGCAGGGCACGACTGTCACCACCCTCGGCGCGACCGGCGCGGTTGACTTCGACACCACGCTGAACGTCGACGGCGCAACCACTCTTAAAAGCACTCTGACAGTGGATGGCGACATTAACGATAGCAACGGCGCCGTCACCATCGCCGATGCCGACGGCCTCGACGTCACCGGCGACGTCCTCGGCAATGCTTTCCGCCTCAAACAGGGCGGCGGCGATGAAGGCCTCTATTACCTGGGTTCCGGCAACGGGATCGAACTGCGCACACAGGGCAACTCCCGCCTCGAAATCGACGAAGACGGCGACATATATATACCCGGCGATGTCGGCATCGGCGTTTCTGATCCCCAGACGATGCTCGACGTCGCCGATGCGATCAAGGTCGGCATGCGCAATATCTGCGACATGGCCCTGATCGGCGCGATCCGTTACAACTCCGCCACCGACGAACTTGAAGTCTGTTCCAAGGACGCGGGCGGCGTCGGCATTCCCGACTGGGCGACGGTCGGCACTTCCGCGGGCGGCGGCTCGACGGTCAACCAGGTCTGGATCGACGACAACGGTTACATCAGGTATGAGAGCACCAGCTTTATCGTCGACGCGGGCGTGAACCTGAACTTCTCCTCCGCGCTGCAGGGCGCGGGCACGCGGTTGCTCTGGTATCCCGACATGAAGGCGTTGCGCGCGGGTTCCGTAACGGCGGACCAGTGGGATGAAAACAACACGGGCGCGAACTCCACCGCCTTCGGCCTCGATACGATTGCCGGCGGCACGACTTCCTTCGCCGCGGGCGACCGTGCGCAGGCGACCACCGAGGACGCGGTGGCGATAGGCTCGCAGGTCGAGGCGCGGGCGACGCAATCCATCGCGCTCGGCAACGAAGCGCTGGTCGCCGCAGGCGCGATAAATTCGATGGCCCTTGGCCTTGGCAACCCGGCGGGCGCGATACCGCAGATCACCGGCGCGAATTCCCTCGGCATCTTCATGGGCGACCAGAGCGGGCTTACTTTGAGCGCCGCGAACACGATGCTGCTCGCGGGCGGCAAGCTCGTGATCGACCCGAACGCGACGGCGACCTCGCTCGCGGTCAGCCTCCCGCATCTCGCCGTCGACGTCGAGGGCGCGGTCGGCGCGACCCAGTTCTGCGATAAAAATGGCCTGTTCTGCTTCACCGCCTCCGACGTTTCCGGCGGCGCGATCGGCGCTCCGGGCGCTGACCGCGAAGTCATATATAACAGCGGCGGCGTACTTGGAACGAACGCCTCGTTCGTGTTCACCAGCGCGGGCCGCCTCGGCGTCGGCACGAACGCGCCGGTTTCGCCCGCCCACATCCGGGGAAGCACGCCGAACACTACCGGCATCCTGACCCTCCAGCAGATGCAGTACGGCGGCGACCTGCTCACGATGTACAACTCCGCCGGGACGCTCATCTTCGACTTCAACACCGCCGGCGTCAATGACCACGGCATGCTTCAGATCAACAACCATTTCGGCACGCCGCGCATCCGCCTCGATGCCCAGGAAGGCGCGGTCGGCGTCGCCATCAACGCCGATTCGTTCAGCGTGGGCGAGCAGCGCCTCGAACTCGACGTCGAGGGCGACATCGGCGGCGTCAACTATTGCGACAATCTCGGCAATGACTGCTTCACGGCGGCGCAGATCGAGCTCCTGTCCGCCGGCGCGAACGCCCCCGGCAACAACCGCGAAATCATCTTCAACAGCAACGGCACGTTCCATGCGACCACGAATTTCGTACTTACCAACAACGACCTGCTCGGCGTCGGAACCGCCTCCCCCGGCAGCCGCGCGCACTTCGCGAGCCCGGCCAGCAGCGCGACGGTCACTATCGAGGGCGCGCCCAACAATGAATCAATCGTCGGCCTTGTGACCAAGGGCAATTATGCCGAGGCCGTCGGTATCGGCGCGACGCAGGGCTGGACGCTTTACGGCGTGAACGATACGCATGGCAGCGTCAATGCCCGCAACGATTTCGGCATCTCCTATTACAGCGCCGGCTTCTGGATCGAGCCCATTTCCATCGAGCACAGCAACGGCAATGTCGGCATCGGCAGCTTCGGCAACGGAACCCCCGACCGCTCGGCGGACGCCCAGCTTGAAATTTCACTTGGCGGGGGCACGGCGGACGCCTTCATGATAAGCTCCGACCACGACAACGACGGCGACCTGCTGATAATGAACAGCGCGGGCCGCCTCGGCATCGGAACATCAAATCCTTCTCACCGCCTCCATGTTAATGGCGATGGGATGTTGGTCTCGTTCGAAGGAGCCGTTCAATACGATGCTTACGCCGCGCACTTTTATGGCAACAGCGCCATACCGCATTTCAATGGCGCAAGAGGCAGGGGAACTTCTTCCCTTCCGGCTTACGTGCAGAACGGCGATGCTTTAAGCGTTTTCCGCGGCACGGGTTTTGGCCATAGCTTTGGTGCCGACATGGCAATGACAGCCACCGAAAACCATTCGGCAACGAACGGCGGGACTAACCTGCAATTCAATACAACGCCGAATGGAACCGGCGGCGTAACGCCTTCGACGCTGCGCATGGTAATCGGCCATGACGGCACCGTATCTTTCGTGAGCACCGGCGCGCTGGTCATGAACCGCGGCACAACGCTTGAGCGCCCCGTTGCGGCCGAAAACGGCATGATCCGTTACAACACGCAAAGCAACAAATTCGAAGCCTATCAGGGCGGCCTGTGGCAGGACATCCTGACCTCCGCCGTCGCCGGCGGCGCGGGCGCGCCCGACCGCGGCGTCCAGTTCAACAGCGGCGGCAGTTTCACCGCCGATGCGGGACTTTTATACACCGCTACGGGGAACCTCGTATTCGCATCTTCCGCGACTCAAAAGGGAATTTTGTTCACGTCCGGCGCGGCCACGATAGAAGGCTTTTCGGGAGTGGAAGCCAACGGCCGTTATAAACTGCATGCGAATATGAACGCATCCCAGGGCGGCGGCATCTCTTTCACCGCCACAGGCGGGTCGTCAGCGGGTATTTCCGCGGGCGCGGCCAACGGCGATCTGGCATTTTATACCGGTGGCCTGGGCTCCGAGCGGATGCGCCTGACCTCCGCCGGCCGCCTCGGCCTCGGCACTGCGACGCCTTCGACACTCTTCTATGTCAGCGGCTCAACGACCGACGGCAACCACCTCGCCACCATCCGCAACAACGGCACGAGCGGCGAATTCCTCGAGGCGATCAACCCCCTCGGCAACCAGGTCTTTTCGCTCCGGCAGAGAAACGACGGCGCCTCCTACCTCGCGATGGGAACCTCGAACAGCACCAGCAATTTCATCGTCGATGCGGGCGGGGACTCGATGGTTCTCTTCGCCAGTTCTTCCACCACCGACGGCAATTATCTCATGAAACTTGATAACCGCGGCGACAGCGGCGAGTTCGTCCAGATGAACAACGACCTCGGCAACATGGTCTTCTCGATGGGCCAGAAGAACGACGGCTCATCCTATTTCACGATGCACGAAGGCGGCGGCGGCGGCACGATCACCATGGACGGCCAGGCCAACCCGTGGATGCGGATCAACGGCAACAGCCAGATCACCGGCGGCGCGCAGGATCTTGAACTCGCCGTCACCGGCGACGCGGGCGCCGTCAATTACTGCGACCAACTCGGCAACAACTGCTTCACCGCGGCGCAGGTCGCCGCCGGTTCCACCAACGCGCCGGGCAGCGACACCCAGGTCATTTACAATTCAGGCGGAAAATTCTTCGCCAGCGCCGGCTTCGTCTATAACAGCTCCGGCAATCTCGGCGTCGGCATCAACCCGCCCGCATTTACGAACGGAGTGCCCGGTTACATCGTGGCGCAGAACGCTCTGGTGACATTCGACGATCTCCTGATCACATCGGACGACCACTCCCTCGAATGGGGCGACGACTCGACCCGCATCACCGGCAACGCGACCAGCGACTTCATGACCTTCTTCACCAACGATGTGGAAAGAATGCGCCTGACCAGCACGGGCAAGCTTGCGTTCGGCGTTTCAGCAGGTGAAAACGGAATATTGTTAACGCCCAACGTGGCTACTGTCGAAGGTTTTGCGGGATTGGAAACCAATCCTCGCTACAGACTGGAGACAAATATGGGCGCGGCGGCTGGCGGTGGAATCTCCTTCAGCTTTTCAGGAGGTGAGCGCTCAGGGGTCGCCGCAGGCGGCGTCAACGGCGATCTGGCATTTTATACCGACGGCATAGGCCCCACGGATGAAAAAATGCGCCTGACCTCCGCCGGGCGCCTCGGCCTCGGCAACAGCACCCCTGCATTTCTGCTGGATGTAGGCGACGCGCAAATGCGCATGACCCTGAATAACAATGTCGCGGGCGCGGCCGATCCCTATAATCTGGGCATGAGTTCGACCAATGCGACCAGGCGCTACACCCTGTCGACCGAGGACGGCGCCTGGCGTCATGCCATCCAGTTCGGCGACGGCGGCGCGAGCCCCAATGAAACGGTTTTCGGCATAGCCAGAAGCTCTAACAGCGGCGCGAGCTGGAGCCCGAGTTTTGTCGTCAAGACGGACACCGGCTATGTCGGCATCGGCACAAACGCGCCGCAGGCATCCCTCGATGTCGCCGGCACCGGCGCGATCCTGTTCCCGCGCGGCCAGACCGGCAACCGCCCCGCCGGCATCGACGGCATGATCCGCTACAATAGCGTGAGCGGCAAGTTCGAGGGCCATCAGGGCGGCAACTGGTTCGACATCATCACCTCCGCCGTCGGCGGCGGCGCGGCCGCCCCCGACCGCGGCATCCAGTTCAACAGCGGCGGCCAGTTCGCGGCGGACGCGAACTTTACCTTCACCAGCGTCAGCCGCCTCGGCGTCGGCACGGCCGCGCCTCAGAAAAAACTGCATGTCGTCGTGGATGCCATGGTGACGCCGGAGATAAACGGCACGGCGCAGATGGTGCTGGAACACGATGCGGGAGCCTACATGTCGCTGGTTTCGCCCCTTGGAAGAGGCATATGGTTTGATGATGCCGATGCGGCGCAAGACGGCTATATCCTTTACAACGATCCGGCCCTGCCGGAAGGGTTGATCTTCGGAACCAACGCCGCGTCCCGCATGTACATCGATTCACTAGGCCAGGTCGGCGTTGGCACTTCGACGCCGGGTTCGCTGCTGTTCGTGTCCGGCGGCGATCTGACTGTCATCGGTAATAACACCGGCTCAGCTTCCGTCCCGGTCAGCGGCGCGGGCACGCGGATGTTTTTTGATGTTGATTCCGGTGCATTTCGCGCGGGCCGTGTTTTGGGAACGCAATGGGATAACGCCAACGTCGGCTCTTACAGCGCTGCCTTTGGTATATCCTCGCGCGCTGCGGGGGCATCCAGTTTCGCCGCCGGCGAAGCGGCTACCGCAGACGGCGCGCAAAGCGTTGCCATGGGCGATGAAACGGAAGCCAAAGGAATCGCCAGCGTGGCATTGGGACGAAAAGCCATTGTGGCGAATACCGGTCAGCAGTCGATGGCGTTTGGATTAGGAGATCCTGCGGGTATAAGGCCGCAGGTAAGCGGCACGAATGCTCTTGGCATCTTCATAAATGATCAAAGCGGCGTCAATTTTGCTTCTGCCGGCACGATGGGCCTGTTCGGCGGTCAGATGATCATCGATCCGAAGATACCCGCGACGAACCTTGCCGCCGATACCGCGCTTGAGGTTGACGGCTCTCTCAAAATCGCCTACGGCGGCGAGGCCTGCGACGCGAACCGCGAAGGCGGCCTCTATTACAACAGCGCCGACGACAAGTTCTACGGCTGTAAAACGGCCGGTTCCTGGACTGAACTCGGCTCCGGCGCGGGCGGCGGCACTCCCGCCGGCTCCGACCGCCAGCTCCAGTTCAACAGCGGCGGAACATTCGGCGCGGCCACGAACCTCGTCTACACCAGCGCCGGCCGCTTCGGCATCGGCACGGCAACGCCGCAAGGCAACACCCTGACGCTGCGCGAAGACGTGAGCGGCAACTACGCAAGGACGCTGCGGCTTGAAAACCTTCAGAACGCCGCCAACAGCGACCCGTCAATCGGGTGGTATTCTCTGAATGCCTCCGGCGGCACCGTCGAGACCGCAAACCTCAGTTCCATTATCGGTAACCGCACCGCCGGATCGGAAACCAGCGGCATGGTCTTCCAGGCGCTTGAAAACGGCACCTTCGTCAGGCGCATGGCCCTCGACCAGCAAGGCGATTTGGTCATCGGCGGCAACCAGCTCTCCGCCAACAACATGCTCAGCGTGATCGGCGAGATGAGCATCGGCCCCAACTACGACACGGTCAACGCCCCCACCAACGGCCTGATCGTCGAAGGCAACACCGGTATCAAAACCTCCGCCCCGTCCGAAGCCCTCGACGTCGCCGGCAACATCAAGGTGAGCAATGCCGTCAAATTCGGCCTTACATCCGGCGCGGCCGCCCCGGTAAGCTCGGCCCTCGGCGCGGACGCGGTGCTGGAATCGCACCTGAAAGCGGTCAACTCGCCGACCGACGAATACTGCCTGACCTATGAAACCACGACGGGCGACTTCGAATGGCAGACCTGCGGCGGCGGCGGCGCGAGCGCGCTCTCCGGCCTGACGGGCGGTACGGCCAACAACTATATCAACAGCACGAACTTCCAGCAGGGCTGGAGCTGGAGCACGCTGAACACACAGACGGCGTTGCAACTTGGCGCGAACGCCATCACTTCGGGCAAGATCCTGTACGCCAGCTCCACCGCGACCGGTTTCACCGGCACGATGATCGAGGCGCTGCTGTCCGGCGACAACGCGGCGAACACCGGCACGCTTGTCAAATCCACCGTTTCCGGCGCAAGCAGCGCGGCGGTGCCGATGATGGTCACGAACGCGGGCACCGGTATTTCCTTCCGCGTCAACGACGACGGCACGGACACGGACTCGACCCCGTTCGTCGTCAGCAACGCGGGCAGCGTCGGCATCAATATGAGCAACCCGAGCGTCGCGCTCGACGTCACCGGCGACATCGAATACACCGGCACCATCACCGACGTATCGGATATCCGCCTCAAGAAAGACATTACGCCGCTGAACGCGAAAGACGTGATCGGCCGCCTCTCGCAGGTCGACACCTACAGCTTCCGCATGATTAACGATGAAAAAGGCCAGCTTGAACTCGGCGTCATGGCGCAGGAAGTGGAAAAAGTCTTCCCCGAACTCGTCCGCACCAGCGCCGACGAAATGGGCACCAAGTCGGTCAACTATGTCGGCTTCATCGCCCCGCTGATCGAGGCCAGCAAGGAACTGAAAGCCGAGAACGACAGCCTGCGCGCCGAAATAGCCGAAATGAAAGCGGCGCAGGCCGATATTCTCCAGGAAGTCAAAGGTCTCAAAGCCCACACCGGTTATGGAATCAGCAAAGCCGAAATCGGCCTGTGGATGATCGCCGTCATCTTCGGCATGGGCTCTGTGTGCTTCCTGTTCGGTGTTATACTCCGGAATCGTCAACGCAAATCGGGTTAAGGGGAGGGCGCGAGAATGGCGGCTTTTCTACAGAACAGACACCGGGAAGCACTGGAAACTGCTTTCCCCGCGAAAGCGGGGACCTGCCGGGCGCACATAAGATCCCCGCTTTCGCGGGGAAAGCATCATTGTGAAATAGCGCTTCTGCTCCTGCTATTCACCATAAACTATTCACTCTTCACCGCCCCCCCCGCATTCGCCGCCTGCTCGAACCCCGCCGGCGCGGAAGGCGAAATGCTCTACAACGACGCCTCCAGCGTCATGCAGTATTGCGACAACACCAACTGGATCGCGATGGGCCCCGTGCCCGGCTCGGGCGGCGGCGGCTGCTCAAACCCGGCGGGAACCAAGGGCCACATGCTTTACAACGCCGCCTCCCGCAAAATGCAGTATTGCGACGGCAGCGTATGGCGCGCGATGGGCGGCGCGCCCGCCGGCTGCACGGCTTCGGCGCAGTCATGGACATCTTCGGGCCTCGCCACGGTCAACGTTCCCGCGGGCTGCAACGCCGCGGTGATCGAGACATGGGGCGCGGGCGGCGGCGGCGGGTTCGGCGCAGCCGTCGGCACCCGCGCGGGCGCGGGCGGCGGCGGCAGCAGCGCCGTCCAGCGCAACAGTAACGGCGTCGTTCTCGCCGCGGCGGGCGGCGGCGGCGGCGGCGGCGCCACCGCCAGCCATTTCGGCGGCGGCGGCGGCGCCTATGTCACAACCGATTCCGTCTATCTGACGGCGGGCGAACAGCTTAACGTCTATGTCGGCGGCGGCGGGGTCAGCGCATGCACTGGCAACGTCAACGGCGCGGGCGGCGCGTATAACGGCAGCGCCGGTTCCGACAACTCGACGGCCTCGTCTTCCGTCTATGGCGGCGGCGGCGGCAACAGCGATAACGGCGACGGCGGCGCCTCGACTTACGGCGGCGGCGGCGGCGAGACGGACAGCGGATCGGGCGGCACAAGTGTTTATGGCGGCGCGGGTGGTAATGGCGCGGTCGGCTCCGGCGCTGCCGGCGGCATCGGCGGCGCGGTCACGGCCGGCGGCAACGGCTCCGGCGCGACCGGCGGCACGGGCGCTTCCGGCGGCGGGCTCGGCGCGGGCAACGGCGCGAACGGCAACCTTTGCGGCACCCCCGGAGGCGACGGCCGGGTGCGGATCACCTGGCAGGATCTGAGCACTCCCGATCTGTCGTCCGGCCTTGCCGCGCACTGGAAGCTGGATGAAACCAGCGGCACGACGGCAACCGACGCGACCGGCGTCAATAACGGTTCGATGCAGGGCGGCCTTGACGCGGGCGCCGACTCTGTCGAAGGCGTGATCGGCTCGGCGCTTCATTTCACCGCCGGGACATCGGATTACATCCGGGCCGCGGATCACGCGAGCCTCGATTTCGGCACCGGCGATTTCACTTATTCAGTCTGGATCAAAACCACGCAGGACTGCACCGGCAACAAGGTCTATATCGGCCAGCGGAACGACGCTTCTTATCCGGGCGTCTGGCTTGGCTGCTTCGGCGCCACTGACATTCCCCGCTTCGAGCCACGTGATACGAATTCCGTCGGCGTCGGCGTGAACGGCTCCGCCGCCATCAACGACGGCCAGTGGCACCATCTCGTGGGAGTAAAGGAAGGGCACTCTTCCGCCATCGTCCGGCTCTATGTCGACGGCGTGCTGGTAAACAGCGGCTCCGCCTCCTATACCGGCACGTTCAACAACGGCGACGCCTTCCCGACCCATATCGGCAGATTCAACGTCGCCCCCTTTTACTATGCCGACGCCGATATCGACGACGCCCGCATCTACAACCGCGCCCTCTCCGCCGCCGAGATTCTCGCCATGTACCAGAGCGCCCTTCCCCCCATCCCCGCCGACATGGCCGGCCACTGGAAGCTGGATGAGAGCGGGAACACCAATATCGCGGTCGATGCCACCGGAACGAACAACGGGACGCTGATGGCCTTCCCCGCCGATGAAACCGCCAACTGGGTCGCGGGCGTGGACGCAGGCGCGCTCGATTTCGACGGCACGGACGACTATGTGACAATGGGCAACGCGGCCGCGCTGAGTTTCGAGCGCACCAGTCCATTCTCGGTAACGGCATGGATCAAGCGGGACACGGCGAACACCAGGGACGGTATCTGGTCGAAAGAAGGCGGTGCCTGCGGGCCCGGAATTTACCTGGAAGTGGACGACGGAACCAACTCGTCCACCGTGAACGCGCTCAATCTCGAACTCTGGAACCAGACCACGAACCAGAATATTTTCGTGCAAACGCCCGCGGGCTCAATACTGGCGGGCCAGTGGTATCACGTCGCCGCGACCTATGACGGCGGCAGCGCCGCAAGCGGCGTTAAACTCTACGTGAACGGAGTGATGCCCTCCCTGAACACCATACATGACGACCTCACTTCCAGCTCTATTCTGACGACCGCCAATGCGATTATCGGGTCCGGATGCAACGGTTCCAGTGCGCGCTTTGATGGCAAGATCGACGATGTGCGGGTCTACAGCCGCGCACTGTCGGCTTTGGAGATTGCGGCCATCTATCTCGGCACAATCGGCACTGTCACCGGCGGCACCTGCGCAAGCCCCGCGGGGACGGAAGGAACGATGTTCTACAACGACACGTCCAACGTCATGCAGTACTGCAACGGCGCGAACTGGGTGGGGGTGGGGAAATGATGCTCCTGCCGGTAAAGCATAAAACGGATGCATGCGGGCGGCGGAAAGCCTCCCCCCCTAACCCCCCCGTAAACGGGGGGGGACGCCGGAGATTCACCCCCCCGTTTACGGGGCATCAAAAATCCACCCCCCCGTTTACGGGGCATCAAAAATCCACCCCCCCGTTCACGGGGCATCAAAAATCCACCCCCCCGCAAGCGGGGGGGAAGGGGGGGAGACTCTCCGCCCGGCGAACCCTCGCCCTGCTGTTCCTTGCCTGTTTGCTGTCCACCGTCTGCTGCCTGCTGTCCGCGCCCCCCGCCCGCGCCGACTGCGCCCTTCCGTCCGACGGCCTCGTCGCCCACTGGAAGCTGGATGAGAACGGGGGGACCACGGCAACCGATTCTGCGGGAAGCGCAAACGGCACAACGGGCGGCGGCGTGACGTTAAGTTCTACAGGCGGGAAAATCGATGGGTCTGCCGCTTTTAATGGTACTACAGGATATATATATATATGCCGGCCAGCCCGCCGACGGGAGATTTTACCTATACTGGATGGCTCAATCTGACAAATAACGGAGATGAGAATTTTCTTACAATTACGGCGAACGATGGCAGCAATGAATTTCGCATATATGTGGGTGCGGGACAGATTGATATATATCTTGACAATGCGGCTGCCATATCGGACGCCGGAAGTATACCAACAGGGACCTGGACACAGGTGGCGGTCACTCGTTCCGGCAGTAATGTCGTGCTGTACCTTAATGGACTACAGACGGCTACCGCGACAAACGGAAATGCGCTAAATTTTGCCGGCTGCGGAATTATGTACGGGGCCGACGCCGATAGCGGCTGCAATGGTACGAGAGCCAACTTTCTGGCCGGCTCTCTCGACGACCTCCGCATCTACAACCGCGCCCTCACCGCCGACGAAGTCGCCGCCCTCTACGCCCAGCGTTCCAACGCCGACGCTCCCGCCGGCTACATGGTTTACGATACCCGCTATTCCGCGATGAAATACTGCAACGGCACGAACTGGGTCCACGCGGGCATCGGCGGCTACAACCCGAACGCGGTGAACTTCGACGGGACGAACGATTACCTGACGCGCGGCGCGGACCTGACCGGCAACGCCGACAGCGGAAAATTCACGACCAGCTTATGGTTCAAGGCCTTTGACAACGCCGCGAACAAGGAACTTGTGACAACCGCCAACAGCCGCCTGACCGTGCGTCTGACCGCGACCGAACAGGTGGAAGTGCGGGCCAAGAATACCGGCGGAACGGACGTATTGGTGGTAACGACGACCCCGACTTACAACGACGGCCTCTGGCACCATGTCCTCGTCAGCGTCGATATGGCGAGCACGGCGACGCGCGGCTTCTATGTAGACGGCGCGGCGCCCGCGGTGACATGGGCGACCTATACCGCCGCCTCGGCCATCGACTTCACCGACACCAACTACGGCATCGGTGCGACGACCGCGGGCGCGACCAAGTTTCTCGGCGACGTCGCCGACCTGTGGGTGGATAACGGCGCCTACATCGACCTCTCGCAGGCCGCGAACCGCGCCAAGTTCCGCTCCCCCGCCGGCCTGCCGATGTATCTCGGCGCGGACGGCTCGCTGCCGGTTGGCGCTGCGCCCGAAATTTTCCTCTCCGGCAACACCTCCGCCTGGCACACCAACAAGGGCGCGGGCGGCGGCTTCACATTGACCGGCGCGCTGGACACGGCAAGCAGCCAGCCCGCGGATACGCTGGTCGCGGTAGCGGGCGGGGTGACAAGCGGCCTTGTCTACCACTGGAAACTCGATGAGAAAAGCGGCAGCTCCATCGCCGGTTCCGCCGGCGGCGTCACGGGAACGTGGAGCGACGGCACGGGCAACGACGTGGCGCAGGAAGCCGTAACCGGCAGGATCGGCGGCGGCATCGCGTTCGACGGATCGGACGACAGAATCAGCACCGGCACGCTCGGGACGTTCGCGTCAAATATGGAAAACGGCCCCCGGACGTTCACGATGTGGGTCAAAACCTCCAGTGCTTCTCCCATGAGCGCCATGGGCGTTTTTAACGCAGGCAACACCACGGCCCTCCGGATCTGGGTAAACCAGGATCAGAACGACGTCAACACGCAGGGCTCCCTGAGCCTGTTTTCAAGGGGCGCCGGCGGCGCCTCGGACGAACTGAGAGGCGGGGTAAGCGTCAACACCGGCATAAGCGACGGCAACTGGCATCATTATGCGGTAACGATGGATATTCCCAATAATACTTTGGGTTTCTTCGTCGACGGCGTGCAGTATACGACCGGCTACACCGATCAGGAAATGCCGGGCATTACCGAGAATTTCTCCGTCCCGCTCATGATCGGGGCGACGAACAACAACGGCACGGCGGGCCAGTTCTTCAACGGCTCTCTCGACGACGTGCGGATTTACGACCGCGGCCTGTCGGCGGCCGAAATCCAGCAACTGGCGAAATCCGGCAATCCCGGCGAAATGCGCTACAGCAACGATTACAGCGTCATGGAATATTCCAACGGCCCCGAATGGACCGCCATGGGCCCGGTCGGCGGCACGCCGCCAACGAGCGGGCTTGTGTCTCACTGGAAATTTGACGAAACAGGCGACACCAACACAGCGGCGGACAGCGCGGGGACGAATAACGGTCCCCTGACCAACTTCCCGGCGGACGAAAGCGCGAACTGGGTTGCGGGCCAGCTTGGGAACAGCCTCGAATTTGACGGCACGAACGATTATATCAATCTGGGCAATCCCGCATCGCTGCAGCTTACCGGCGGAATGACCATCTCCGCCTGGGTATATCTGGATGATTTCGGGAGTGCGTCGCGCGTCATTTCCAAAAACGGCTCAAGCAGCAACCGCGGCTGGGAACTCAATATGGAGAATGCGGTTACGAATCAAATCCAGTTCCTTATCGCCGAAAACAATTCATCGGTGAAAGCCGTATATAGCGGCGCGGTAATGCCTACGGGAACATGGGTTCATCTCGTGGGCCTCTATGAACCCAGCGTCGCAGTCCGGTTATATATAAACGCGGCCCTTATTGTCTCCAATACGTCCGGCATTCCGGCAACTCAGCACAATTCAACAGAGAATGTTAATATCGGTAAAAAGCCCAACGCGGCAATCTATTGGGACGGCAAGCTTGACGATATCCGGATATACAACCGCGCCCTCACCGTGCAGGAAATCAGCCAGCTTTATTACTTCGGCCTCTCCGGCGGCCTCGGCGACGTCAGCGGCAACTGCGCCAATCCCTCGAAGCCGGAAGGCGCGATGATGTACAATACCGATTACAACGTCATGCAGTACTGCAACGGCGAGCAGTGGATCGGGGTAGGGAAGTGATGTTCGCAGGGCGCCAACATAAAACGGATGCATACGGGCGGCGGAGAGCCTCCCCCCCCTAACCCCCCCCGTGAACGGGGGGGGATGTCCGCGCTTCACTTCCCCGCGTGCGGGACACCAAAGAAACACCCCCCTGCAAGCGGGGGGGCAGGGGGGGAGACTCTCCGCCCTTCGCGTTCTCTCCATGACGGCATTCTTGTCCTTGCTATTCACCATGAACCATTCACTCCCCGCCCGCGCCGCCTGCTCCTCCCCCGCCGGCGCCGCGGGCGAAACCGTCTACAACGCCGATTACAACATGATGCAGTACTGCGACGGCGACGATAAATGGATCCGCATGAGCACCGGCTACGTCCCGCCCGCGGTGACGTTCGACGGCACGAACGCTTACCTTCGTCAGAACCCAATCGGCGCGGGCGCATCCACTGATACCGACAAACTCACTATGAGTTTCTGGGTATATGTGCCGTCAACCGCTACCGAAGACTATGACCTTGTATATGAAGGACAGGGAGCCAACGGACGGGTGCAGGTCGCCATGAATCTGGACGGGGCCGCCGGAAACGGCAGCAGGGAAGTATTTTTCACCTTCCGGAACTCGGGCAACGCGGTCGTGACCACGATAGATTCGAGCGCAATCGCCGACAACCAGTGGCACCATGTCCTTTTCAGTTTCAGCGCCGGGAGCAATCTGGGGCATTTGTATGTAGATAATGCGCTGAATGAACAAAATAAAACCATCAATCCCGGAAACGGAAATGCCGATTTCGACGCGGACCAGACGATAGGAGGAAACGCAGGCGGCGCACGGTTTAGAGCGTTATGGTTTTAGGAGGAATCGGTTCGGTTTGGTGATTCCCATGGGATCGGGATTGTGATTCAATATACTGGCCGGAAAGGAGGCTGGCATGGATGGGAAGACCTTATTCGA